>UMII01036588.1_pt1 | contig 24388 bp, 19 predicted proteins | sample 1965731 | NCBI WGS metagenome assembly UMII01 (sample SAMEA4836118, study PRJEB28245) | human gut metagenome | biome: gut microbiome; material: fecal sample | place: Denmark | collected 2008
TGGTAAAATAAATATATCAATATATTGAATGGAGTTTATTATGGGAACTGTTATAGGAATTGATTTAGGAACAACTAACAGCTGTGTGGCTGTTATTGAAGGTGATACGCCTACTGTCATCACCAGCAAAGAAGGCTACCGCACAACTCCTTCTGTTGTAGCCTTTACGAAATCAAAGGAACTGATTGTTGGTGATGCCGCCAAGAGACAGGCTGCCGTCAACTCTGACAGAACTATATTCTCTATCAAGAGACACATGGGTACGGACTATCGCAAGAAGATTGACGGAAAGTATTATACCCCCCAGGAAATCTCTGCATTTATACTTATGAAGTTAAAGGAAGACGCCGAAGATTTCTTGGGACAGCCTGTGACAGACGCTGTTGTAACTGTGCCTGCCTATTTTACTGACGCTCAGAGACAGGCTACTAAAGACGCCGGTAAGATTGCCGGGCTTAACATATTAAGAATTATCAACGAGCCTACTTCTGCCGCTCTCGCGTACGGACTTGACAATGGTATGGCACAGAAGGTTCTTGTGTATGACTTAGGTGGTGGAACTTTCGATGTATCTGTTATCGATATCGGTGATAATGTCATTGAAGTTCTTGCAACTTCAGGTGACAATCACTTAGGTGGTGATGATTTCGATGAAAGAATAGTTAATTATCTTGTCGAGCAGTTTAAGATAAGTGACGGTATCAATCTTTCAAAGGACGTCTCTGCAATGCAGCGTTTAAGAGAAGAAGCTGAGAAAGCAAAGAAGGAGCTGTCTTCTTCTGTGACAACTAATATTAATCTTCCTTTTATCGCTATGTCTAAGGACGGACCGCACCACATTGATATCACTTTATCAAGACAGACATTTAATGAGCTTACTGCTGACCTTGTAGACAGAACAATCACCCCTGTTGAGAATGCACTGCATGATGCAGGTCTTTCCAAGACAGACATTAATATGGTTTTATTGGTTGGTGGTTCTACAAGAATCCCTGCTGTTGCTGATAAAGTAAGACAGCTTATGGGAAAAGAGCCATCAAGAAATCTTAATCCTGATGAATGTGTAGCCCTTGGAGCTGCCGTTCAGGGTGGCAAGCTTGGAAACCAGCTTCAGGCCGGTTCTGCTGCTTCTGAAATCATACTTATGGATGTAACTCCAATGTCTCTTTCTATTGAGACTATGGGTGGAATTGCAAGCAGGCTTATTGAAAGAAACACTACCATTCCTACAAGACACAGCCAGATATTTACTACTGCCGGCAATTTCCAGACATCCGTTGATATCAAGGTTTTTCAGGGTGAACGAAAGTTTACAAGAGACAATAAACTGCTTGGCAACTTCCGTCTTAACGGTATTAAGCGTGCGATGGCAGGAGTCCCACAGATTGAAGTAACATTTGACATTGATGTTAATGGTATTGTCAATGTATCTGCAAAGGATTTAGGTACCGGAAGGGAACAGAGCATTACTATTACTTCAAGCTCTAACATGACCGAAGAAGAGATTGCAAAAGCCCGCTGGGAAGCCGAAATCTACAGCAAGCAGGACGAAGCATACCAGAGTTTCATTGACATAAGGGAGGATGCTGTAAAGACTCTTAACGAGGCTAACAACGCACTTGCCGCCAATAAAAAGGTCTGGGAGAAGGATAAGAAAAAGAATGTTAAGGCTCAGATTGGACATCTTGGCAAGCTTATATCTAAAGCTCCTATTGACAAGCTTAATGAGGAGAAAGCAGCTTCCATGCATGAGGCTTCGGAAGCTGTGAGAGAAGCTTTAAGGTAGTGGCGGATCGCTACGAAAATAAAAAAGACCGGTCCAGGCACGCTTTCGCTATGCGTCGCTCGCAGCGGTACTAAACTCATCAGGATTTGCCCCTTCGGGGCTGTCCTGATTTGCTAAGTACCGGCGGCTCCTCAATGCCTGAACCGGTCTTTTTTATTTTCTTCGCTTTCTCTACTTCCTTTGCTCACAGTTGCTATGCTGGCTAGAACTTTTTATGGCAAACTTGCTTCGCTCGTTTGTTTCCTATGTTATTTTTCATTGATAACATTTTCACTTCTATAAAATCCGCTATATTTACTCCGCTTTCTTTCCTTTTACATTAACTATGCAGATTCCTATGCATACTAATACTAACGCTATTAATGCATTTATTCCAAGCTCTCTGCTTCCTTCTCCAAGCCACCAGGCTGAAAGAAGTACACCGAATACAGGGTTGGTGAAGCCAAAGATTGCCACTTTGGATACCGGGTTATGCTTTAACAGTATTCCCCATATTGAGTAGGCTACGGCTGATATGCATGCGAGATAGAATAACATTAGTATTGCTGATACTGACACGTGTGTAATTCTACCGCCCATCACAAGTCCTAATATAATCATTACTATTCCACCGAATATGAACTGATAACCGCTCAACATTACCGGATTGTCTTTCTTTGAATAGTTCTTCATAAGGCATGATGAAAATGCATATGACAACGCACATAAGAACAGACTTCCGTCACCCATAATGCTTAAGTTCATGTCGATTTTCTGTCCATTCATGCTGACTACGATAACACCTGCAAAACCAATCACACAGCCGATAATTTTCTTCAGATTCAGCTTTTCCTGTCTGAATATAATTGTCGATACAAGTATTACAAAAAATGTGTTAGAACCATTTATTATTGACGCTTTCACTCCGCTATTGTGTGCAAGTCCGATATAGAAAAATATGTACTGCAGAATTGTCTGGAACATTGCCAGTTTTACAATGTTTGGTACACTTGATTTCGTTGGAAGCAGCATTTTTCTGTTAAGAATACTTCCAATTAAGATTGTAAGCACTCCTGCAAAAACAAATCTTGTTCCTGCAAATAATACCTGTGTCCATGTTTCACTTGACGGTATCTTAAACAACGCATATCCTAATTTGATACAAGGCGATGCGCTTCCCCAAAGGAATGTACACACAAGTGCAAGGGCGCACACCACCCATGTTTTCTGTAAAAAATCTTTTTTCTCGTTTGTTTTTTCCATGATTAATCTCCTGTTTTTCTAATATTATTGCTAATTATAATGTCATTCATAATCTGACAGGTTTTCTCCCTGACACCTGCCATTTCCATATAATCTGAAAATCTTTTTGCAACATCTTCTATATACGATATTATTGCATCACATTTTCTCTTGCTTACTCCCATGTTTATTCCACATTTTATCAAATCACCATAACTTATATCTGAACTTTTTCCATTTATAAGCATCTGATGTGCTTTCAACCACATATTGCTGCTGTCATATGCAAATGTGACATCATATGCTGGTGACAATCTCCAGACACCATTCTTATCCATCAGAAAAGAAACATTTTTTACATGATCATCCTGATTAATCAGAATAACATTAAAAACCATTCTTCTATAAAATTGTTCCACATCTGAATATGGTATACCTAGTCTATTCATATAATATGCTGCCTGTTCATAACTGCATAATCCCGGAATATTGTAATCTATATGTGAAATTGCTCCTAATGTCTGCATATGAATTTTTTTATTATTGTTCCTATCGAAACGTTTAGTTATAAAATGTGCATATCCGGCATCTTCAAGCAGACGGCATTCATTCATAATTACACCCGCTGCTTTTGCCATAAGATAATATCCGTATTCTATTCTTGTATATTCTACTGAATCTTCCAGATTATGATCCCCATTTTTAGATACTCCATCAAACTTCATAAGCCAGTATTCAAATCCATCACCAGCATTAATCTGTCCACTTTTTATTTCTCCCGTATCTTCATTCCATGCAATCAGCGCCTTTGCTCTTGCACCACCTGCAGATGTTCCCAATAGCACAAGCTGGCTATATCCAGCATTATCTTTCAGATTAATCAGCTTATCTTTTCTATCAGATAATACATCAGATGCAAACTCTACCATTTTCGATATATTAACATCCTCTATTGTACTGTCAAACGGACTTGTTGCTGGTATATATTCTAATGCACCCATACCTCTTTTTCCTGTATAGCACAGTCTGTCTATAACATTAAATTCACTAATTGATTTTCCCTGCTCAGCCAGCCATCTGTCTATAATTTTATTACCAAATTTATCTGGAAGCGAATCCGCTACCAATCCAGGTGCTCCATGAAATGCTGTCCTTGCAAGTTCCGGAAATTCATACACTCTTTCTGATAATGGCATATGTATAGGTGATACCTCAATATTACTCTTTAAAAAATCTTTATCATATTCAAATGCAACAACCCCATTTGCTTCATTCATATGAATTATTCCAATTCTTGTGCCCCAAAGCATTACCTCCGCTGTATTTATCATTCATCTTCCCCCCATTTAAATCCAGTATCTGATTTTCTTTTTGCAGATGCTCTCTTCCTTGTTTTAACATTTTTCAAATAAGATGATGGCCGGTTGTTCATATCTGGTATCACATTCACGAAATTATTCATAAGCTCCATCGCATTCATTAATTTCATAAAATTAACAAGACTTATATCTTCTCCACTTTCAAACCGAGTAATACTTCTTAATGAAACGCCTGATTTATCCGAAAGTTCTTTCTGTGTTAATGGATAACTTATCCTATATGCCTTAAACCTGATAACAACTTCCTCATAATCACTAATCATAATTAAACATCTCCAAATCCATAAATCTTATATATCTTATTCAAATGTTTTTTGTATTATATCATATCAATAATTAATTAGCAATATATGGCGCATTAAGCTATATTTTAGCACTTAATACGCCATATATTGCTAGTTATTTTTTATTTTGTGTGGCAGTCTTACCCGCAGAATTTTTCTTTTAAACATCTGGCTGTTAAAAGGTATCACAGGATAGATATAGCTTTTTCCTGATATTGTCCTGTTAAAGCATACAAGAACTATTGCAAATATTACTCCTGCCAGAAGTCCGATTCTTCCAAAGAACTGGACAAGAATCAGATTAACTATTCTTATGAATTTTAATGCATATCCCATCTCAAAACTTGCCTGTGAGTAAGTTCCAACCGTTACAACTGCCATATAAAGAAGCGATTCTGAATTAAACCACCCGGACTCCACAGCGTATTCTCCCACAACAATACCGGCAAGAATACTCAAAGGTGTCGACAGCATTCCTGGCGTATTGACCGCCGCCAGCTTAAGCCCGTCAACTGCAAGTTCAAGAATAAAAAGCTGCAATATAACTGGAACCGTTATATCCTCACTTATCGTTATGAATTTCAACCATTCAGGCACCCACTGTGGATTGCTTTCAAGCAAAAGCCACACAGGTGTAAGAAAAACAGTCAGCAATGTAAAGAAGAACCTCGACAGTCTTATATAAGTTCCTATCATTGGCGAAAAATTAAAATCATCTGCTTCTTCTATTATATCAAATACATTTGTTGGAATTATCATTACTGCAGGTGATGTATCTACCATAATAACTATATTTCCATCAAAAAGTGCTGCTGCAGCGGTATCGGGTCTTTCGGAATATTTATACTTAGGAAACGGATTAATCCATTTTCCCTTAAACATACATTCCGCAAGGCTCTCTATATTCATAGTGAGCGCCTCAACCTCTATGCTGCTTATCAGATTCTCAATTCTTTCAAGCAGCTTCTTATCAACCTTATCATCAATATAGCACACGGCAACATCTGTCCTGGAGCGCTCCCCTACAGTATACATTTCCATTGAAAAGCGGCTATCCCTTATTCTTCTTCTTAAAAGTGCTGCATTGCACACAAGCGTCTCGACAAATCCGTCTCTTGAGCCACGCAGAACCTTGTCTTTGTAAGGCTCTGTAACTGAACGCATCGGATAAGTACGGCAGTCAATAAGTATACATTCGTCAAAGCCATCTATTATCATGACTGTCTGTCCTGAAAGAAATGCCTTCTCTACTTCGTCATAATGTCCGTTTTTTTCAATTTCTGTATACGGCATTCCTACTTCTAAGAATGTATCTATATCCTTTATGTCCGATTCTTTCAATGAATAAAAAAACTGCACCAGTTTTTCAATTGTTTCTTCCTGTACGAATCCATCTATAAAGTAAAAATGTGTTCTCTTCCCACCTATTAATACATCTCTTTGCAGAATGTCAAAATTCCTGTCCACTCTTAACTTTTCATTCATCATGCGGACATTCATGTCTATGTTAGTTGTAAAATCAGTCATGCTTACTCCTTTCACCAGCACATTTTCACCCGCACTTTAAAGCACCTTTCGATATCCCATATTGCCGCTAAATCCCTTCAAAGCACGAAAAGGGCAGGACTTACGCCCTGCCCTTATAGAATGTCCACATTTGACACATTTATTCTGCTATTAGTTCTCAAAAAGTGATGTTGAGTAATATCTGTCGCCGCTGTCCGGAAGCAGTGCAACGATTGTCTTACCTTCGTTCTCTGGTTTCTTAGCCCACTCGATTGCTGCGTAAAGTGCCGCACCAGCTGATATTCCAACCAGAATTCCCTCTGTGTGTGATATCAATCTGGCATACTCGAATGCGTCATCATTATCAACTGGAACTACGCTGTCATATATCTTAGTGTTAAGAATTTCTGGAACAAAGCCTGCTCCAATTCCCTGAATCTTATGTGGTCCCGGCTTGCCCTGTGAAAGTACCGGTGAAGTTGCAGGCTCAACTGCAATTATCTCAATCTTGTCATTCTTAGACTTAAGATATTCACCAACACCTGTAATTGTTCCGCCTGTACCAACACCTGCAACAAATGCATCAACTTCTCCATCTGTATCATTCCATATCTCAGGACCAGTTGTTCTTCTGTGTGCATCCGGGTTAGCAGGATTAACAAACTGTCCGGCAATCATGCTTCCTTCAATCTCATTCTTTAATTCTTCTGCCTTGGCAATAGCACCTGTCATTCCCTTATAGCCAGGAGTAAGTACAATCTCTGCACCATATGCCTTAATTATATTCCTTCTTTCAACACTCATAGTCTCTGGAAGAACTATTATTGTTCTGTAACCCTTTGCTGTTGCAATAGCAGCAAGTCCGATTCCTGTATTGCCAGATGTGGGCTCAATAATTGTTGCACCGGGCTTAAGAATACCTTTCTCCTCTGCATCTTCAATCATTGCCTTGGCAACTCTGTCCTTAACGCTTCCTGTTGCATTAAAATATTCAAGCTTAACAAGTACTCTTGCCTTAAGTCCAAACTTCTCTTCAATATGTCCGACTTCTACAAGTGGTGTGTTACCTATTAAATCTGCTGCTGATTTATATATATTTCCCATACAATCCTCTTTTCTTGTGGTATTATTCCACATTTTCTAATATCAATTCATGAATCCAATCAATAAATGTTATTATTGAATGTCATTCATAAATCAGACTGTATGTTTATGCAATGCACAAACATACTATGTTTATATGTTATTATAAAACAAGGATTTTAATTTGTACAGTACTTTTTTATTTTTCTTCAAAAAAGGCGTCTTAAAACTCCTTTTTTCTCATCACACTATAGCTGATTATGTATGATATGAATAATAAGATAACCGTAAATATTATTCCCACCAGTATAAGCATAGCTATATTTACATTATCCAGAAATGCAGAGATTTTAATAAGTCTATCCATTCCAATTATTTTTCTTATACAATAAAACACAACAGCCACTGTTCCAATAAATATAATCAGAGCTATCTTGCTCTTTTCCACGCCATATTTTATATGAACCGGAATTATACAGGCAACAAAAAGCAGCACCACAATAAGGGAAACAAACATTACTTCTCCTTCCCCTGAAATACTTATAGTCTGATTCTTTACAATCATAATCCCAAAATATATTATAAATGCCTCAACCCATGATGTTATTGTTCCTGCGATAAAAAATATGTATTTTTCAAGCACATACATTTTAGCATCAATAGGAAGCGTCATTAAAAACCTGTATCCATTATCATATTCATCATATGATATTGTTCCGACAATAACTATTATTGTAAGCATTGGAATATACCCAAGAACAAATTCAGGACTAACTTGACTATACCCAATAAAAACTGCCAGAAGAACGAAAATAATGAATACCTTTTTTCTCTGCATAATCATTCTTAAATCTTTCTCAAATAATCCCCACATTATCTATCCCCTCCTGCCATCATAAGAATAAGTTCATCTATGCCACCGTTCTCAACAGTTATATCAGGATAATTTTCCTTATAAAATGCTTTGCTGCTGACAAAACATGCATAACCGTAACATTCCTTCTTAGTCTTTAATATATAATTCTTATCAAGCTTTTCATATTGTTCTTCTTTAACCTTAACTATTCCATACTGTTCCACTATTGTATCAGTATCCTCATGTAATATTATTCTTCCATCATTAATCAGATAAACATCATCACACAGATTCTCAATATCTGAGGAAATGTGTGAAGTAATTATTATTGACCTGTTTTCATCTTCCGCCATATACTCACGAAGTATGTCAAGCACATCATTGCGTGCCTGGACATCAAGTCCTGCCGTGGGTTCATCTAAAATTAACAGTTCTGCATTATGTGTTATCGAAATAAGTATCTTTAATCTCACTTTCATTCCAGATGAAAATTCTGCAATCTTCTTTTTCATCGGAAATCTGTATTCTAGACATTTCCTCTCAAAAAAATCTTTGTTAAACCTTGGATACATTTTAGCAAGAATATGTTCTATATCATTCACACTAAGTTGTGAACAAAATCCTGAATCATCCAACAATACCCCTATTCTTTTCTTATCTTCGGCAGAAAGTTTTCCTGCTTCAACTCCGAATGTTTTAACACATCCACTATCAGGGTTGACAAGCCCTAATATAAGGCTGATAGCAGTACTCTTCCCAGCACCATTCTTTCCTATCAGACCGGTTATCATTCCTTGCTGTATATTCATTGATTGTATATCAAATATATAATCCCCATATCTCTTTTTAACATTTTCAAATGTTATCATTTAATCATCACCTATCAGCAGATTAACAATTCCAATTATTTCCTGATTGTCAAGTCCCATAGACCTTGCCCTGTCAATCACTTTCATAAAATCATCCTCCACTGCCTTTCTTCTTGCTTCGAGTGCCAGCTGTTTATCTGTAGCTGTTACATATGTTCCTTTGCCATGAACCGTTGTTACAAATCCGGCATCTTCAAGTGCATCATACGCCTTTTTTACTGTAAGCGCGCTTATGCGAAGTTCCCCTGCAAGCGTCCTTACAGAAGGAAGTGCTTCATTTTCCTTTAACTTATTTTCAAATATTTCTGACTTAATCTGCTCCATGAGCTGTTCATAAATCGGAACCATTGAAGAATGATTCAAAATAATACGCATATCATTTGTCTCCTTTACAATAAACAGTATATAACAGTTATCCTTGTGTTGTCAACTGTTATATACTGTTCATTCATTCTGTAACATCTAATATTAAAAAACGCAGCTACCACTCCATAATGATAACTGCATCTGTAATAATTACTTATTCTGTTCTTCTAGCAACTTCTTTAATCTTTCTATCTCAGCATCTTTTGCTTCAATTGCAGCATCTTTTTTCTTAAAGGATGCTTTAAGAGCCTCATTCTGTGCTTCAAGTTCTCCTTTCCGTGCTTCAAGTTCTCCATTCTGCGCTTCAAGCTTACCTTTCTGTACCTTCAGCTCATCCATCTCGTCCTTCATCCTGTCAACCATCAGCTCCGCCGTATTCCTGTCTAATATCCTCAACACCTCAGAAAACATATTGAGCACCTCCTTTGGTCTCTCCAAATACTCATTAATATCAAGGCATACTGATTCATCATTCACTGGTTTTTCGTCGGCTCTGCATCTGACAGCTTCCACCAGTCCGTCATATGTGTGCTTTTCTGCCTCAACTATACGTTTTTTCTCAATTCCAGCTTCCATAAGCTTCTTACTACAAGCCGGGCCAATGCTGTACACTAAAACATCCTCAAGTCTGTCAATCAGCCATTTTATACGCTCCCCGCTGCTGCCACTTGTAACAATTATCCCATCAATATCTCCGCAATTCCTGCTGTCGTATTCCATGCAATCATAATCCACAGGTTCGTTCCTATATACCGGAATCTTAATTAAGTTTTCATACTCCTTCATAGCTTCCTCAAGTGAACCGCTTGTGACTTCGGCACACAGATACACAATTCTGCCTGACGCAATATTCATAAGTTCTTCTCCCAGCGCCAATCCTGTAGCTTTTGACGAAACATAATCTGCCTCAATCCCACACGCTGTCCTTATAGCATTCTGCGTATTCTTCCCAACAACAGCAACCTTAACTCCTGCAGGTACCACGTTTCCTGCATTATAAGCAAACCCAGCCACAGCATTTTTACTTGTAAACACAAGCCACTGTGCATCTTTTATCTTTTCCAAAAGATTCTCCACACGAATATAACCAATCCTGCCAGTCACTATTTTTTCGCAGGAAAGCCCCTCCTTTGCAAGTAATTCTGCAAGGGAAGGGCTTTTATCGTACATCTGTCCGTTTTCAATATATGTATATATGTATTTACCCACAATCTACTCCAATCCAAGCATACGGGCTGCTTCGTGGCCAACCGCCTCACTGTCAGTTCCTGTAACCTCAATTCTAAGAATCCTGCTGCAATCATCATTACCAAATAACACAACCATTCGAAGGTCACCGTTATCCTTTGTCACACAGTGTGCACCAACTGGAGCATGACAGCCGCCGCCTGTTAATCTTAAAAATGTTCTTTCAGCAACAGCTTCTCTATCAGAATTATCATCTGACAAAGCATTTATCTTATCAAGAAGTTCTGTATTCACCTCTGCAGTCTCAATCGCAAGAACTCCCTGTGCCGGTGCCGGAATAACGACCTCTGGGTCAAGGTACTCTGTTATCTCCGATGACCTGCCAAGTCTGTTAAGTCCTGCTGCCGCAAGCACAATTCCATCAAGTCCGTATGAATCGTCCATAAGTTTGTTAATTCTTGTATCAACATTTCCCCTGATAGCAGTAAACTGGATATCAGGACGCAGCATTGCAAGCTGGCATGCACGCCTGAGGCTCCCAGTGCCTATAACCGCACCGGAAGGAAGTTCTGAAAAACTTCCTGCAGTCTTTAATATAAGTACATCTCTGCAATCCTCTCGTTTCCACGCCTTTGCAAATGTAAGTCCAGTCACACATTCAGCCGGCATATCCTTCATGCTGTGAACCGCCATATCAATGCTGCCTGAAAGAAGCGCTTCCTCAATCTCCTTTACAAAAAGCCCCTTAGTTCCAATCGCAGCAAGTGGCTTATCTGTAACCTTGTCGCCTGTTGTCTTAATTATAACAAGTTCAAATGTATCCTCAGGATACGCCTCTTCCATTCTTCTCTTAACATATTCCGTCTGGACAAGTGCCAGCTTCGAACCTCTCGTTCCTATTCTGTAATGCATAATCCTCCCTACAAGCCAAACAGTCTCTCAACCATATCTTTATACTGCTGCTGTTCATTTTCTTCCACATTTTTCAATTCTTCAATCGGTTCTTTTAACAATCTGTGTAATGACGACTTAAGAATCTTCTTTAAGATTACCCTGTCATGGTCTGAAAGGTCAATCTTGCGGTTAAGATAATCATAGCTGTCCTGTACTATCTCATCACATTTTTTGCCAAGCGACTGGATAGTTGTATCCATTCTGCTTGATGTGAGCCATTTTTTTGTTTCCGCTATATACTCATCAATCACGCACTGGCTTTCCTTTAGCAAATGTGCCCTCTCATTCTGATTAGACTTCACAATCCCACCTATCCTGTCAAGGTCAATAAGAGTAACTCCAAAAATGTCACCTGCCGATTTTTCTATATCTCTTGGTGCAGCAAGATCAAGAAGTGTTATCTTTTTACCACCTGATAATTCAGCACATTTAATCACCAGATGAGGTGATGAAGTCGCTGAGACAACTATATCACTGCTTTTAAGTGCTTCTGTTTTCTTATCATATGCAATAACCTGAATATCTGGAAATTCCTTAAGCAGGTCCTTCGCATGCTGATAAGTTCTTGAACACACTGTTACATCAGCGCCATATTCTGCCAGATATCTTATGGCAAGAGCCGCTGTTTTGCCGCTTCCTATAACAAGCGCGTGCTTTCCTGATATGCCACATACTCTGTCTAACTCCTGAATCCCGACATAGCATACAGATACTGGTTTTTCACTTACCTTGTACTCTGTCTTAATCCGCTTTGCACAGCTTACCGCTTCTCTTACTATATAATTAAGCTCTTTCCCGCTGTGTCCAAGCGTTCTTGAAAGGTCTGCCGCATCCTTTAACTGGCCTAGTATCTGATCCTCTCCAAGCACCATGCTTTCAAGTCCGGCAGCTATGCAAAACAGATATACCAGTGCTTCTTCACCACATTTGACACCGGCTAATTTAGTATCAGTAAGTCCAAAATAATCATTGAATAAATCGGACATTACTTGTACAAATGTTTCATCCTCATACAGATAAAACACTTCGCATCTGTTGCATGTTGAAAGGCACATGCACTGTTTCACACCTGCTTCCTCTGCCTGCTGCATAAAGTCTGCTATCCCGCTGTCTGTGAATGTAATCTTATCCCTTACTGAAAGGTCTGTATTCTTATAATTAATTCCTACATATCCTAACTGCATCTGTATTCCCACTTACTATCCGAATTATTTCCTGAAGAATTCTTCCATAACCTCTATTGTACGGTTGATATCCTCATTAGTGTGTGCGTCTGATACGAACATTGCTTCAAACTGTGATGGTGCAATGTATATTCCGTTATCAAGCATATGTCCAAAGTATTCTGCATACTTCTTAGTGTCTGACTTTACTGCACTGTCATAATCTTCTACTGCATCTGGTGTAAAGAATATGCTCATAAGTGAACCAATCTGATTAACCGATACCCTTCCGGCTCCACATTTTCTTACACTGTCAGCAATACGCTTTGTCTTAGTCTCAAGTCTGTCGTATATATCCTTATTATCTCTTAAGATTCTCAAAGTCTCTAAGCCTGCTGCTGTTGCAATTGGATTGCCTGACAATGTTCCTGCCTGATATACAGGACCGTCAGGACTTACCATTCGCATAATATCAGCACGTCCGCCATATGCGCCGACTGGCATACCCCCACCTACAATCTTTCCAAGAGTTGTAAGGTCTGGCTTTATGTTGAAGTACTCCTGTGCTCCGCCAATTGAAAGTCTGAAGCCTGTTATTACCTCATCAAATATAAGAAGACTTCCATTTTCCTTAGTTATATCTCTTAAGAATTCAAGAAATCCATGTCTTGGAAGCACAACTCCCATGTTAGCTGCAACTGGTTCAACTATTACCGCAGCTATTTCATCTTTATTGTTATCAAAAAGCTCCTTCACAGAATCGCAGTCATTGTACTCTGCTACAAGTGTATTCTTAGTGTAATCAGCAGGAACTCCTGCACTGTCTGGAACTGATGTTGTAAGTGCTGCTGAACCGGCTTTTACCAAAAGTCCGTCCGAATGTCCATGATAACAGCCTCTGAACTTAATTATCTTGTCTCTTCCGGTGTAGCCTCTTGCCACACGGATTGCACTCATAACAGCTTCTGTTCCTGAGCTTACAAGACGGCTCACCTCCATTGTAGGAATAAGCTCATATATAAGCTCTGCCATCTCAACTTCTCTCTTGGTTGGCGCACCATATGTAAGGCCTGCTTCCGCAGCTTCCTTAACCTTTGCAATTACTCTGTCATGTGCATGGCCTAATATTCCCGGTCCCCATGAACATATGTAGTCAATCATTTCATTCCCGTCTACATCAGTAATTCTGTCTCCCTTGGCAGAAGCTATGAATCTTGGCACTCTGTCAACTGCCTTGTATGCCCTGACAGGACTGTTTACACCACCTGGCATATGTTTTACTGCTCTCTCATATAAATCCTTTGACATCTCTTCATTCATAAAACCAGCTCCTCCTGCTTAATTTAATACTGCTAAAAATGTTACTCTTCCTTTAACCATTTTGCCACATCTATAGCATGATATGTTATTATCATCTTAGCTCCGGCTCTCTTAAAGCCTGTCATATTCTCCATTACAATCTTCTTCTCATCAATCCAGCCATTCATTGCTGCTGCCTTAACCATCGCGTACTCACCGCTTACATTGTAAGCGACAATTGGAATATTGAAGTTAAGCGCTATCTCTTTCATAACATCCATATATCCGAGTGCCGGCTTTGCAATAATCATGTCTGCACCTTCTAATATGTCTTCTTCAACTTCCCTTAACGCTTCTTTTCCATTAGCCGGGTCCATCTGATATGTCTTTCTGTCACCAAATCCCGGTGCTGAATGTGCGGCATCCCTGAACGGTCCGTAATATCCTGATGCAAATTTGGCACTGTATGAACATATAGGAATATTAACCAGTCCTGCCTCATCAAGTGCATTTCTGATTGCCTCAACTCTCTTATCCATCATGTCACTTGGTGCAATTATATCTGCCCCCGCTTTTGCATAAGCAACTGATGCCTTTGCAAGAAGCGGCAGTGTCTCATCATTTAATATAACGCCATCTTTTACTAGTCCGCAGTGTCCATGTGATGTGTACTCACACAGGCACACATCAGCCATGATAACAAGCTCTGGATAAGCATCCTTAATAAGGCGGATTGCCCTGCACACAACACCTTCCTCGTCATATGCCTCACTTCCGACCTCATCTTTATGTACAGGTATTCCAAAAAGCAGAATTCCCTTAATTCCAACCTCTACAGCACGTCCGATTTCTTCAAGAACATGGTCAAGCGAATACTGACATATTCCTGGCATTGATGGTACTTCCTGTATTACATCGTTCTCCTCCGTAACAAATACAGGATATATAAGCTCGTCCACCCTTACATGATTCTCTCTTACCATATCTCTTAATGTCGCATTCATTCTTAATCTTCTTGTTCTGTCCATGATTATCATCTTCCTTCCAACGTTTCCTATATAATAGCATTGCATATAAACATTGTAAACTGGTATGTTATGTTCTGCTATGTATCTTAACCATTCTTGCATACTCACCATCAAGCTTCATAAGCTCCTCGTGAGTTCCTCTCTCCTTGATGCCCTCGTCAGTAAGCATCAGGATTTCCTCCGCATTTTGAATAGTTGTAAGTCTATGTGCTATTACAAATGTGGTTCTGTTCTTAGCCAGCTTCTCAAGTGATTCCTGTACAATCTGCTCACTCTCATTATCAAGTGCTGATGTCGCCTCATCAAATATAAGAATTGGAGGATTCTTTAAGAATACTCTTGCAATTGACAGTCTCTGCTTCTGACCTCCTGACAATTTGACTCCGCGTTGTCCGATATCTGTGTCGTATCCGTTCTCAAAGCTCATAATAAAATCATGCGCATTTGCAAGCTTTGCCGCTTGAATTACTTCTTCGTCTGTAGCATCTGGCTTTCCATATCTTATGTTCTCTTTAATTGTACCCATAAACAGATACACATCCTGCTGTACAACTCCAATATGGTCACGCAGGCTTTTAAGCGTAACATCTTTGATATCTGTTCCGTCAATCTTAATCGAACCGCCCGTCACCTCATAAAATCTTGGAATAAGCGAGCAGAGTGTTGTCTTTCCAACTCCCGAAGGACCTGCAAGTGCAACATATTCTCCCGGTCTTACTGACAGATTAACCCCCGAAAGCACCTCGTCCACGCCGTCCTTATATCTGAATGACACATTTTCAAATGTTATTGCACCCTTCACATCAGTAAGCTCCTTTGCGTCAGGCTTATCAGCTATTTCCGGCTCTACTGAAAGAATCTCTAAGAATCTTTCGTAACCTGAATAGCCGTTCTGGAACTGCTCTGTGAAATCAATAAGCACCTTAACTGGCTCCGTAAATATATTTATATACAGTAAAAATGTAACGAAATCCGTAATATTTACCCAGCCCTTTGCAATTCCAATACCGCCTGCTGCGATTACGATTACATTTATCATTGTTGTAAATGCAGTAAGTCCCGCATTGTACATTCCCATATAATGATAGCTGTCTCTCTTAGATTCAAGGAACAAGTCATTCCCCTTCTTAAATTTCTCACATTCAATATCTTCATTTGCAAATGACTTAACAACCCTTATTCCAGACAGATTGTCCTCTATCTGTGCATTTATCTCACCTATTCTTACCCTGTTTCTCTTAAATGCCCTCTTCATGCGCTTGTTAAGCACATACGCGAATACAAGCATGAACGGAATCAGAACAAATGCGGCAATCGTAAGTCTTAAGTCAATCGAACTTAATATGCATAATGCACCAATTATCTTAATTAGTGAAATAGTTATATTCTCTGGTCCATGATGCAAAAGCTCTGTAATATCGAATAAATCTGATGTTATTCTTGACAATAACTGCCCAACCTTCTGGTCATCATAGAATGAATATGACAGCTTCTGATAATGATTGAATATCTCTGCCCTCATATCGTACTCAATCTTTGCACCCATTACATGTCCATAATTAGATATATAGTAGTTGCAGCCCCACTGTATCAGTACAAGCACAAACAGTACTCCAACAATAATCATAATTCTTGAAAGTGCTTCATTGGCACTCATATATGCGACCTTTGATGTAATGAACCTTACAACAAGTGGTATCACAAGTGCCACCGCTGCTGACATCATTGCCAGTATCATATCAAGTATAAATGTGCCTAAATACGGCTTGTAGTATTTAGCCAGCTTCTTAAGATTCTCTTTCATAATCTTCTCCTGTTTTCTATATTTAATCTTCTTCAATTCCTGCCCGATATTATAGCATAAAGTAAGACAATGAAAAAGTATATAAAATGTCCGGCATGCAATTCATTTTAAATCACATGCCGGACATTTTTAACCTTATATATTCTATTATAAATTGTACGTTCTTCTATATCGCAACTTCTAAGTCACATTTTCAATACCTCTATCCGGCTACTCGCTCACAAGTTCTGCTTTCTGTGCCTTAGCTCCTCTGCCTGCTCCGTTAATTGCAAGATATAAAAGCCCTATTCCAATAAATATAAGCAACAGAACCACAATCATATACACAACTCCAATTCCTAGAGATTCAGACCCCATCTGGCTTAAATCCCAGCCAAACCAGCCTGTCGGCGCTGCATAATTAAGGAAGTTATAAGGTGCTGTCATTGTATCATACCATCTTACTCCAAGTGCAGCCAGTATGTATACGAATGCAACATAGCAAAGTGGTGGAATAACTGCATATATTGCATATATTTTCTTTGCCGAAAATCCCTTATCAAACATAAGGAAATCTGCAATTGCAAACACCGGACCAATTAAATGTACTCCAAGACTTCCCGCATATTTATTAAGATATGCACCAATCAGTCCATTCTCTGAAGTCGGTCCAAGAATAATCATATACACCAGACATGTCAGTGTAATCGAAAGTGTCATAAGGAATTTAAGAATATAAAGCCCATTGCTCTTATAATCCTTTTCCTTAGTAAGCAGTATAACATCAAGCACAATAAACACCGCCAGCACAATATCAAGTGCCACATTAGACAGCGTTGTAAAAAATGTAAATGACTTAATACTGTCAATCGTAAACACAAGACCATACACTGAAGCAATCAGCGATATTGCCTTAAATATAATACTTGTAATCAATTTTTTCTTATTTAAAACATTTGTATTCAATTTGAGCCTCCAATTATTTTGATTTTCAAATTATAATACATATTAGTTTGATTATCAAGTTATTTATACAAAGTATCAATATATTCTTTCAGTTTATCATACGATTCTTTATCCACCTTATAATCTGCCCCATTCCATGTAACTTTTCCAGCAAGTACAATCGTATTTGCCACCCCATCTTTATAATAAGTAATGCAATATCCCCAACCATTAGTCCGTGGGAATTTCTTTGCCTTAAGATTCATATTCTTTACCAGACTGCTTATCTGCATTCTCTGTTCCTCATTCGGTGTTATAGTCTTTCCTGTACCACCAGACATTATTGTCATCTCATTAAAGCCGCTGATATCAATATTAACTACCTGTTTTGATGTACTGCCTATCAGATACACTGCAATCCCCACAACTGCCAGTGCAGCAATAATCGCTGCTATAGCTTTTCCGCTAATTTTCTTCTTCATAAGATACCTCCTATCTTCTCTCTGTTTCATAGATCAGCCTGTTACTCTTTCTTGTTCCTTTTGGACTTCCTCCGTGGCTTCCACCGCGTCAATGTCCAATCCGCCACTATTTCTCACTCCTTTTGGACTTCCTCCGTGGCTCACTCCGCTTCAACGTCCAATCTACCTCTCTTTCTCGTTCCTTTTGGACTTCAACCTGCCTTCACTCTGCTTCAATGTCCAATCCGCCACAGCTTTTCTTTTCTTCTACATATATATACGAATCCCTCTCTCAAAAAGTTTAACTTTACACCCTTACTTCCCACAATTTTCCCATCTTCTCCCCACCACAAAAAACTCCCGCAGGGACAAGCCCTGCGGGAGCATTTGAGAAACATACAAACTATTAAGTTGTATATTAATTACTTGTAAAGTTCTACTAACTTCTGGAGATGCTCATATCTTTCCTTAGCAACTTCCTCAGACTTAGTGAAGAGTCTCTCAGCTCTTTCTGGGAATGGCTTAACAAGTCTTGTATAACGAGCCTCGTTATTAAGGAATTCCTGATATGATCCATCACCTTCCTTAGATGTAAGTGTGAATGGATTCTTTCCTTCAGCCTTAAGTGCTGGGTTGAATGAGAAGAGGTTCCAGTAACCAGCCTTAACAGCCTTCTTCATCTCATCCTGGCAGTGGTTCATACCACCCTTAGCGATACCGTGAAGTTCGCAAGGAGCGTAACCAATGATAAGTGATGGTCCGTTGTAAGCCTCTGCTTCCTTGATTACCTTAAGAGCCTGAGCCATATTAGCACCAAGAGCAATCTGAGCTACATATACATAACCATACTGCATAGCGATTTCAGAAAGGCTCTTCTTTCCGATTTCCTTACCTGCTGCAGCGAACTGGCAAACCTCACCGATGTTAGAAGCCTTAGAAGCCTGTCCACCTGTGTTAGAATACATTTCTGTATCGAATACCATAACGTTAACGTTCTCACCAGAAGCAAGTACGTGGTCTAATCCGCCGTAACCGATATCGTAAGCCCATCCATCACCACCGAAGATCCATACAGACTTCTTAGCAAGGTAATCCTTCTTAGCTAATACCTGTGGAGCTGTTGGACAACCATCTGCAGCTGCCTTCTCTAACTCTGCAACAAGAGCTTCTGTAGCTGGTGTGTTAGCCTTAGTATCATCCTTAGTCTCGATGTACTTAGCTGCTGCTGCCTTGAACTCAGCAGATGCCTTATCAGATGCAGCCATCTCTTCGATCATCTCGATAGCCTGCTCTCTGATGTACTTCTGACCAATATACATACCTAAACCATGCTCAGCATTATCCTCGAATAATGAGTTACACCAAGCTGGACCCTTCTTAGAATCCTTGTTTACTGTATATGGTGAAGTAGCAGCTGGGTTACCCCAGATAGAAGAACAACCTGTAGCATTAGAAATGTACATCTGCTCACCGAATAACTGTGTAATTAATCTAGCATATGATGTCTCTGCGCATCCTGCACATGAACCTGAGAATTCAAGTAATGGCTGGTTATACTGAGAACCGATTGGAGTTTCAACAAGCGCTGGCTTGATTTCTTTCTTACCAACGTTAGCAACGAGGTAATCAAATACAGGCTGCTCAGCTGACTGAGATTCCTGTGGAACCATCTTAATAGCTTCTCCTGCCTTAGGACATACAGTAACACACTCGCCACATCCCATACAATCTAAAGGAGATACAGACATTGTATACTTCATAGTTGTATCTACAGCATGCTTAGAATCTGCAAGCTTGATGTTTGCTGGAGCTGCTGTAACTTCATCAGCTGAAAGAATAAATGGTCTGATTGTTGCATGTGAACAAACAAATGCACAGCTGTTACACTGAACGCAGGCTGCTGGATCCCACTCTGGAACCATAACTGCTGTTCCTCTCTTCTCGTATGCAGAAGCACCTGTTTCGAACTGACCATCAGCGCAATCCTTGAATGCTGAAACTGGAAGGCTGTCACCATCCATCTTAGAGATTGGCTCAAGAAGATCGTTAACTAACTTAACAACTTCTGGACGTCCTGTCTTAGCTTCCTTAGGAGCATCAGCTTCTGGATTAGCCCAAGAATCTGGAACTTCTACCTTATGTATAGCATCTACACCGGCATCAATAGCCTTGTAGTTCATCTCTACTACAGCATCACCCTTCTTAGAGTAAGACTTCTTAGCAGCTTCCTTCATGAACTTAATAGCATCATCGATAGGCATTACATCAGCTAACTTAAAGAAAGCAGACTGTAAGATTGTGTTAGTTCTCTTACCCATACCGATTTCGATAGCCTTATCAATGGCATTGATTGTGTAAAGCTGAATCTTGTTATCATAAATGTACTTCTTAGCTTCAGCGTTAAGATGATGTCCTAATTCTTCATCTGTCCACTGACAGTTAATCATGAATACTCCGCCTGGCTTAACATCCTGTACCATCTTCATACCCTGTGTAACATATGCTGGGTTATGACATGCTACGAAGTCAGCCTGATTGATGTAATATGGACTCTTAATTGGGTTATCACCAAATCTTAAGTGAGAAATTGTGATACCACCTGTCTTCTTAGAATCATACTGGAAGTATGCCTGGATGTACTTGTCTGTGTGGTCACCGATAATCTTAGTAGAGTTCTTGTTAGCACCTACTGTACCATCTCCACCGAGACCCCAGAACTTACATTCCTTAGTACCAGCAGCTGAAGTAATTGGAGCTGGCTTAACTTCTGGAAGTGAAAGGTTAGTAACATCATCAACGATACCGATTGTGAATCTGCTCTTAGGAGCATCCTTCTCTAATTCCTTATATACAGCGAAGATAGATGAAGGTGGTGTATCCTTAGAACCAAGACCATATCTGCCACCAACTAATGTGATGTCGTTAAGTCCTGCTTCACGAAGTGTTGTAGCAACATCAAGGAAAAGAGGCTCACCAAGAGAACCTGGCTCCTTTGTTCTGTCAAGTACAGCAATCTTCTTAGCTGTCTTAGGAATAACCTTTAAGATAGCTTCTGATGACCATGGTCTGTAAAGTCTTACCTTAATAAGACCAACCTTTTCACCCTTAGCTGTAAGATAATCAATAACTTCTTCTACTACGTCGTTAACAGAACCCATAGCGATGATTACTCGCTCTGCATCTGGTGCACCATAGTAGTTAAATAATCCATAATTAGTACCGAGCTTCTCGTTAACCTTGTTCATGTACTTCTCAACTACTGCTGGAAGAGCATCATAAACTGAGTTACAAGCCTCTCTGTGCTGGAAGAAGATATCACCATTCTCATGTGAACCACGAGCTGATGGATGATTAGGATTAAGAGCGTGTGCTCTGAATTCTTCAACTGCATCCATTGGGCACATATCCTTAAGATCTTCGTAATCCCACTCTTCAATCTTCTGAATCTCGTGTGATGTACGGAAACCATCAAAGAAGTTAAGGAAAGGTGTCTTTCCTTCAAGTGCTGCACAGTGAGCTACTGGAGAAAGATCCATAACCTCCTGTGGGTTAGTTTCACAAAGCATTGCAAAACCTGTCTGACGACATGCGTATACATCTGAATGATCACCAAAGATGTTCAATGCATGTGATGATACTGTACGGGCAGATACGTCGAATACGCATGGGAGCTGCTCACCAGCTATCTTATACATATTAGGAATCATAAGTAAAAGGCCCTGTGAAGCTGTAAATGTTGTTGTTAATGCACCTACACCTAAAGAACCATGAACTGTACCTGCAGCACCAGCCTCTGATTCCATCTCAACTACCTTAACAGTACTGCCGAAAATGTTCTTTCTTCCGGCTGCTGACCACTGGTCAACATAATCTGCCATCGGGCTTGATGGTGTGATTGGATAGATACCAGCAACTTCTGTATATGCATAAGCTACATGTGCAGCGGCTGTATTACCATCCATAGAATGTTTCTGTCTTGCCATTATAAATATTTCCTCCTTAAGAAAATTTAGGCGGCATAAATGTACCAGCTATAAATAACCAGATATACATTATACGTCCCTACATATTACTTAATATTTTATTATCTTTATCCCCAAAAGTAAAGGCATAAATGTGAGATTTCATGCTTATTTCATTATTAAAATCAATACAATGCCATTAAAAACTGGACTTTTCCAATGTCCAAGCATCGGAAAAGTCCAATTACACGATTTACTTATTCTTATTATTACTACATTTTATTACTAAATCATTATATTAATCATCTTCACCCTGAAGTGCATCATAACCTGATTCTCCGGTTCTTACCTTTACTACATCCTCAACATCATATACAAAAATCTTACCATCACCGATATGACCTGTATAGAGAGCCTTTCTTGTAGCATTGATAACATCCATTACAGGAACTGAAGATATTACCATCTCAACCTGTGTCTTAGGAAGAAGCTGGATATCCATTGGAACACCTCTGTAATATTCAGGAGCACCCTTCTGTGTACCACATCCAAGAACCTGTGTAACTGTCATACCTGTAACTCCGATATCGTTCATGGCCTTCTTGAATCTCTCGAATCTCTCCTGCTTCATAAGAATCTCAACCTTGGTAATCTTCTTGCCATCACCTGCATCAGATGTCTTAACAAGAGCAGGTACAGAAGCTTCCATTGATTCTGAACCGATTACATCAACATCGCCGTCAACAAAGTCCATACCACCAAATTCGAATCCTGCATAAGCACTTGAAAGACCATGCTCCATAATATCAAGGCCTCTGATTTCTTCTTCCTTAGAAGCTCTCAGTCCGATTGTAGCCTTAATTACTGTGAACACAATCACCATGCATACAGCTGCCCATGCTGCAACTGATACAAATCCTAATAACTGAAGTCCAAGCTGTGTGAATCCACCGCCATAGAAAAGACCTTCGCCCTTAATTGAACCACCTTCTAAAGCAATTGCATATCCTGGAGCTGAGCTTGTCGCAAAAAGGCCAACAGCAATTGTACCCCAGATACCATTCATCATATGTACTGCTACAGCACCTACAGGATCATCAACATGAAGCTTGTAGTCAAGAAGCCATACGCCGAATACTACTAAAAGGCCAGAAACAATACCTATCATTGTTGCACCAAATGCATCTGTTACATCACAAGGAGCTGTTATACCAACAAGACCTGCAAGTGAAGCATTTAAACACATTGAAACATCAGGCTTACCATATCTTATCCATGTGAATATCATACATGTTACTGTAGCTACTGCAGGAGCAACTGTTGTTGTAAGGAAAATAGAGCCTAAATCTTCAATTGTTGTTGCTGCTGCACCGTTAAATCCATACCAGCCAAACCACAGAATAAATACACCAAGTGCACCAAGTGGAATATTGTGTCCTGGGAAAGCATTTACCTTTATAACCTTACCATTAGCATCCTTTTCAAACTTACCAATACGAGGTCCAAGAATCTTAGCTCCAATAAGAGCTGAAATACCACCAACCATGTGAATACAACAAGAACCTGCAAAATCATGGAAGCCTAACTGTGCAAGCCAGCCGCCGCCCCAGATCCAGTGAGCTTCTATTGGATAGATAAGTGCTGAGATAACTGCTGAGTATACACAATATGATAAGAACTTTGTTCTCTCAGCCATGGCACCTGAAACAATAGTAGCTGTTGTAGCACAGAATACTAAGTTAAATACGAAACTAGAAAAATTAAAATCTTTGTAAGCTGTGAAGATATCAAAACCAGGCTTTCCAATAAAACCAAGTAAATCCTCACCTAATAAGAAACTGAATCCAATAAGAACGAACATTACTGTACCAATACAGAAGTCCATCAGATTCTTCATAATAATGTTACCTGAATTCTTTGCTCTTGTGAATCCTGTTTCTACCATTGCAAAACCTGCCTGCATCCAGAAAACAAGAGCTGCACCTATAAGGAACCACACACCGAATAATTCGGCATCTACCGCTGATAAAATCTCTTGCATAACCATTTCCTCCCTAATCAGAAATTCTTTTTAATTTAATTGCCGGTAACAGAGTTGATCAGGTTCTGTACCTGATTAAACAGAATGCAAAAAAGGCGTGCAGGCAGTTTTCCCAAACTGCTTACACGCCTTTGTGTACATCACTGTTCAATTCATGCTGTTAATTATACTCGCCATTTTCAATAATTATTGAAAAAATCGGACATTTTTATTG
>UMII01059558.1_pt1 | contig 23947 bp, 24 predicted proteins | sample 1965731 | NCBI WGS metagenome assembly UMII01 (sample SAMEA4836118, study PRJEB28245) | human gut metagenome | biome: gut microbiome; material: fecal sample | place: Denmark | collected 2008
CGCACTTGTACTCAAGCAGCCGTGCGAACTCGCCGAACGAGGCATCCGACACGGCTTTCGCCAGATGACAGTTTCGCATCATGCCCTTGGCGTTCAGGTCTTCCATGCACAGGACTTGGTTCTCGTCCGCGAGCATGGTCGTGACCTTATGGAGGGTATCGGTCCTGGCATCGGCGATCTTCGCATGGATCCTGGCGACCCTCTTCCGCTGTTTCAGATACCTGCCGCTCGGTTTCTCGCCCCTGCGTGTACCTTTCCTGCGGGAGAGCCTACGCTGCTCCCGCGCAAGCTTGCGCTCATATTTCTTGAGGTGGCGCGGACCCTGGTGAACTTCTGTGTGCCCCCTTTGTCGGTAAGCGGTGTTCCGTCTTTCTTGACGCGCGGAATGTAGGCGTACATGCCCCAATGCTCGATGCCTACACCGAGTTCGTCATTGATGCCCCCTCGTCCGTTCTGCAGGTTCTCTGGGACTTTCCAGCCCATTTCCTTAATCTGCTTCTCGGTAGCCCAACGCGGGTCGGCATAGCCTCGCATCATGCCGTAGACATATGTGTAGAGGAAATTGCGTCCGCTGTATTGGGTACCGGAAACCGGGTTATGCGGTGGGAGAGGGGAGGCCTCTACCCACGGTTTCTTCCACTCGTTACCGCCTTTCTCCATGTCCTCCAGAACGCGCATGGTGATTTCCTCGCGCTGCTTGTTGATGCGGGAGAATTTAGTCATTGTCATTTGTCGTCTCCTTCTAGTCGTTTTGATCCTGAAAATCTATCCATCGAGCGAGCCTTGGCGAGCGGATCATAGGTGCCGCCAGGCACCGCATGGAATGCGGGTCGCGGTACGCATCGCCCATTCGAGTTGCCATTCGTCCGGCAAATCGAATCGATTTTTTGCATCACCCGTCAAGCAACAACTCTCCCTTCTTTTTGGCCTCTTCGGCGAGTTTATCGGCGCCTGCTCGTGCGATCTCGCCCTTCACGGTCAACTTTCCATCGTCTCGCCCTGGCGAATCGCTTTTTTCGACTCGCCCCTTCAATTCGAATACCCTCGATACCGCACCGCGGAAATCGAAAGTCATATTGCGGCTCCTGGCCTCTGCGATGCAGGCATATGTCCAGAACTTATCGCCGATCATGCCGTCTTCGTCGGCAAGCCTGTCAAACCGTTCTGCGAAATCGCTTCTGACGGCAACGACTGGCACGGTCCGCTTCGACAGGATGTCGCAGATCATGAGCTCCCCGGTCTTATCCGCCAGCAGGAGGAAGGGGTTGATGTCATCGACCCATTCCCGTCCGATTCCCGAAAGGTCGCTTGCCCATTTCTCACCTGAGATAATCCGGTATCCTTCAGGGATTTCGATTTCATCGAGCATGGCGCCCGGACCATCGCTGAATCGCGTGATAATCTCCTGGTAGGCATAATCGAGGACATCGGCATCGCCGTATGCATCGGCCCAGGGTCCGTTTTTGACCCCATGCTGCCCTTTGACCTTTATCACGGCACTCCTGATAGCGCTCCTGACGCTCCTATCGGTATCTTTGTCCATGTTCTCGAGAAGGAATCTGTCTTCCATCTCTTCTGAAACCGAACGTGTCAGAGCTGAGCGAATTCCGTCGGGAAGGGCAGTGCTCCATGGGCTATCGATTGCGGAACGCAGTTGCCCCAGAATGTATCGGTCCTTGATTTCCGCGATGTTGCCTTTGGTAAGCTCGAATAGGACGAATGCCTTGGCTCCATTTTCCCTGTCGACGATGATTTCCCTCAAACACTTGCCTCCTTCCCTGTTTTGTAAGATTCTACCACTCATTCTCATCCGACCATCACGTTTCTCTCCATGTTTTTGCTGAACCGTATTTTGGCAAACGCTTGCGGATTTCGTCAAAGCCGCGACATCTGTCCATCTTTACGACCGGACCCTGTTAGTTCCATGTGAGCGGTCCCCGTCGCTCGCGGGTTTCCTAGCCCACCGAGATCCGGAAACGCAAGGGCTGCCCTACGGCGCATCGTTTCACTTGTCCCTTGTCGTTTCAGTCCCATCGTGGTCTTGAACGGATACCGGCGACGGGAAATCGCCAGCACATTGAAAACTGAACAGGGTTCGGAAGCGCCGACGGAAGAGCGGATGTTGAGTGCCGAACCTGCAAGAGCACCAAAGAAAACAGCAGGTTGAAAAACAAGGAGGAAAGCAAAATGGAAGAAAGAAGAGAAATGAACGGACAGAGAGTGATGACCAGGGATGAGCTGGAGATGAGATTGCCGGCGCTGAATCATATCGCGGAACAGAGGGATGCCAAATTCAGACTTCGCTACGCTGAGAAGACGGTAAACAATGGTATCGAGCGTGGGTACACCTTGGATGCCGGAACAAGGGTGTCTGTAAACGTTTACCAGAACGAGAGCTGGGTGCAGATGCCGGACGAGGAGCTTTTCGATACCCTGAACGATCTCGATGGAAGATACTGTGTGACGGAAGACCAGGAGACGATCGGGGAGAGGCTGAACGCCCTTTTCAAGAGCGGCGAGCTGTTCGAGAAAATCTATCCAGTTGTCGTATCCGAAAACAATAAGGAAAACTTTGCGGAGGCTGGTATCACATTCGATCGATATCTCGACATGCTGGTTACATATCGCGTCGAACTGATGCAGATGAATGATGGAATCGGGACGATTCGACTTCAGGACAGCCATCTTGAGACTTTCGGAATTTCCCGTCAGAAGATCCGAGAAGCTGCATTTGCCAACCTTGAAGGGATTGTCGATTTCATGACGCTGCGTGATGACGCATCCGGCTTCAAGATGGTTGCGGCGACCAGGAAAGACAAACAGTTCGGCGGGGCGGCGTCGATGTTGCTCCCGTCGGTTCGCAGGAGACTTGCCGAGATGTTCGGGACCGATAGCCTTGTCTTCCTTCCATCGAGCATTTCAGAGGTCATTGTTGTAGCGCAGACAGCCGGTGAACCGGAAACGCTTCTCGCAATGGTCCATGAAATCAATGAGACGGAAGTTGCGCTGGAGGAACGGCTCACGGACAGTATCTATCCGATGTGCCTTGCAGACGGCGAGTACCGCCTTTCAGTTATCCGCCCTAAATAAAGGGCGGCCCCTCGGGGCATTCGGGTGGCATCTGATTCGCGCTGCTCGAATGTCTCGAATCAAGCTGAGCGCTCGAGATTGAATCGTCGTGCCGTTAGTGATATAATTGTATTATTATATCAAAAGGGGAAATCATGAAGATGGCTGAATGCACATTGATGAACAAGAACCACCCCGTTGTTTCTTTCAGATATGACCGCGATATTCACGCAGTGGTGAAGATTGTTGATGTCCATGATCTCAGATATGCACCCGTGGCTCTCGCTGATTCAAAAGGTATTGTGACTAGGCGTGCGCTCAACGACTGGTGGCGCCGGCGTGCGATTCCGCCGTCCCGACATCAGATTCAGCAACTTCTCGATTCTTTGAATCTCAATAGCACATTGGAGCTGGCGGAGGAGAATTTTGGACTTTCGCTGTCTGATCGTTACTGGATCAACGACAACAAGAATCCTTTGAAATGGGAGGATGTCAATTTCTTCGACAATGACTTTACAGACGATCTTGGAATGTTGACTCTTGGACAGGAATCGTCTGGCAATCCGAACCTGATGTCGCCGAATTCGACGCTTGGCGGCGATCTCAATAAAAAATGGAAGATCGTCAATGGCACGCGATTCCTCGTGAAAGGCGGGACTGGGTCGACGCAGCAGGAGGTTCTGAACGAAGTTGTGGCGACGGCGCTGTATAACCGCCTGCTAAGCAGAAACGATTATGTTCCCTACTTCCTATTTGAGGAGAATGGACGAATCTATTCCGCATGTGAGAACATGCTCGGACAGGATGAGGAGCTAGTCACCGCATATGACGTACTTTCAACACGAAAGAAACCTGATTCTATGAGTGACTATGACTTTCTGGTGGACACCTACAAGAGCCTTGGTCTCAACAATGTAGAGGAAGGTCTGGCAAAAATGTTTACCTGTGATTACATCCTTGCCAATCAAGACCGGCACTGGCGTAACTTCGGGGTAATCCGAAATGTTGAAACACTTGAATTTACAAGGATTGCGCCGATTTTCGATAATGGGACAAGCCTTTGGTGTCACGCCTACAACATTCTCGCGGAAGATAGCTATATCGCGAAACCGTTTGGACCGAAAGGTATGGCTCCGGACAAGCAGCTCAGCCTTTTCAGAGATTACAGCTGGTTCGATAGGGACAAGCTTGTCGGTTTCCCTCTTGAGGCAAAGGAGATCTTGTCCCATGGGAACGATGGCATCCAGGCTCGACTTGGTGTTATCGAAAGTCGCATCGAACGAAACATCGGCAGTGTTCAACGGCATATTGAAAAGTTGGCAGTCGGACAAAAGGAGCCATTGCGTGTCAAGCGAGTTAAGGTTTTGCAGATACCGCGGATGAATGACTCAGTTTCAAGAACTGAAAGAGAACGGTAATGAAAGGGGCTTTTTGCCCCTTTTTTAGCGTTCGTCGTACCTCCCTGTTTCAAGCGACTATAGGAAGTATCGGGAAGGATCTCATCGAAATGTACCGAAAGCCATCGTAAATGTAGTCGGCTGTATCAATACGCTTTTTTGATGTTATAGTACTATTACACAAAGCATTACAGGAGGAAATGAATATGGGAAGGATGTGGCGCGGTGGGTATCGCCGCTTCCATCCGATAGGAGATCGGATGGGAAATGAAATGGTTGATGCGTTCGATGTGGGGCAGCCGATATGCGACCTTGATATGGAATACGGGGTATATAAGGTCCCTGCTAAAGAAGTCATACCGTACAGGATCTATCCGGTGCTGTCGCCGGCCTGGAAGGCTGACGGCTATGACGAGCTGGAGATCATCTACGATCGCTATCTCGATCTGCTTGTCACTTACGTCGTCGAGGGTGAATCCGAAACGGACGGCTACGCGGCAGCAATCGTGACGTATGACAATCTCGATACATTCGGCTTGCCGAGAGGGAAGCTGTTCGAATATGCATCCCGCAACCTCAAATCGGACATACGGATCGGCTTCACCGGCACAACGGGACAGCTCACTATGTTGGAGATCGGTAGGCTGAGCGGGGGAGTGGGAGGCGCCTCGGCGCTGCTCTTGTCATCGGTATGGGAAAGTGCCGTCAAATTACTCGGCACGGAGAAGATCATATTCTTCGCATTGAGTAACTGCGAGCTCATGGCGGTAGTTGCGGAAGAGCGGATAATTCATGCCTTGAAATCCGGTCTCTTCGATGCGGCAAGGGAATCAGTCCCAGTTGAAGAGTATTTTCCGAAGAGCATTTACGGGCTCGTGTCGGATAGATCGGGCTATTGCCTTCATCGGTTTTGAAAGGTGCGATATACCTCGAACGCTCGAACATACGGTTGCTTTTCGGTTGCTATAGTGCTATAATACTAGCATATTGCATTAACGGAAGGAGGATACGTATGGAGGAAAATAGCTTTCAGGTCGCTTTGCGCTCGGCCCTGTCTGAGCTGAAGGACAGGTCGATGGTCGAGTTGAGCGAGCGTGACCCCGGCTTCCGACAAAGTGAGATGGAAGAACATCTTGCGGAGCAGGATTGGCTCAAGATTTCTCATGAGATTCCGCAGGAGCTTCGGGATGTGACGGATCGCTTTATCCGCGCTGTCCGCGTCCATGCCTGTGACCAGGTCGATACGGCCTATCTTGCCGGTATGCGTGACATGATGAAGATCGCGGCGGCATTCGGGCTCTATGAGATCGATCCCGACGATGTCTTGCCGGCGCAACAGAGGAAGTAGACAAACTGTCTATACTATGCTATAGTAGTATTGTTTTCGAAGATTCCTTCCGGAATCACCTTGTTGACCGGTATTCCTATCTACCGGCATCAGCCTATTTTTATACAGGAAAAGAAGAAGATTGCGGTCTCTCTCCGCAGCCTTCTTCTTTTTTTTATTCGCAAGCGCTTGCGAATTTTAACGGGTGGATTCATCTTTCATTTGCAATGAAAGATAAGGCTTTTTCATTTCTTGAATAGAGCGCATGTATTCTATTCTTTGTTCAACCTATGGATTAGTATCAGAGGCGAGCTTAGAGTAGTATTCGGGAAACTGGATCCCGACCAAACGCTCTAGATCTCGCCCTTTTTCTTTGTCTTAATATTCACGTTTGAAAACTCATAGTAAAAAAGAGGGGCAGGTGAAACTCCATCTGCCCCTCGTTCAGTTTTAGAAGGCGATATCCGCTACGACCTGGCGCTCATGACGCCGTCGTAGCCGCTCCAAGGCCAATCGACGTAGACCGTCGTGTTGCCCTTGATGGTCGCCGAGAGGATCGGGGATCCGCTGGCGGTCGCGGTAGCATATACACCGGGCGTGCTGGACACGCAGCGTGTCTTCCCGGCATCCTCGCACCAAGCGGACCACGGACCGGCAAACGTCAGCTTCGTCCCATACTTAACGACCTCGTCCTGTGGGTACAGGGCTGCCAGATCAAGCGCGGTGCCAAGGTCGGCGTCCGTCGACCAGTTATACGAGGTGTCCAGCACGCTGCTGCGGGTGGTCGTATCGTATTTCACCGAGCAAGGGTTGTAACCGTACAGCTTCAACGAACTATCGAGTGCCTGCGGCTCATACGGTTGCGTGTACTCCGGGTCCGTGTACCAGCAGACCAGGTCGAGGCAGTTGTCTTTCTGGCCGGCGGCGGTGGCATCGGGATTCACCTGATAGGTCGTTCCCATCTTGTACTCTTCCTCGAAACACGGATCGGTTTCACCGTCGACATAATAGAACACCTTGATACCGACTGGGACTGGAGGCGCAGGCGGTACGGGTAGAGCCTCCAGTCCCTTCGAACTGTCGCCCTGATACGCATCGACGATCATCTTGTGCCCATCGAACCCCGACGTGTCATCGAGGTTGAGCGCGAGCATCGCCTGTGCCGTGAGATAGCCACCCGAATGGGAGTTTTCCGGGATAAACGAATTGTCCTCGGCGAACTCTCGGGCCAGCTTGGCACCGCGCGGCTTCGGGATGGCGAATACCTGGATACACTTGATGGCTCCCTTGCTGCCGGATGCATCATCCGAACCGCACAGCTCCGCATCATCCTGAGAACCGCCGTTGGAATGGAAACGCTCCGTCCAGCCCTGCCCATAGATGAAGGCGCGATAGGCGATATCGTATTCCTTGGCGATATCTCCCTCAAGCCAGATCTTGATGCCGGTAATGCGGTTGCTGACACCGCCCTTGCCAAGCTCCTCGCCGTCGCGGCAGACATCGGACCAAGAGAAATCGCCTGAATTTTCGATGCCCATGCATCCGGCGTAGCAGATTGCTCCAAAGTCGGCGTTGTTCTCGATGAAACCGTTGCCGTACTTGATCCTCAGCTTGAAGGACTCAACGAAGAAATTAGTGTCGCGAACGGGGTAGCCTGCCCCGGCATATGCGTCACGCCAGATCTGATCGCCGCAACTTGCAAGATGGCACCAGCTGCTTAACGTAAAGGCTTCAGGATACTTGTTTTCGGCAAACGGGCTTTCCCTCTCGTCTTTCATCCAGTACCAGCGGTACAGGTATTTCACCGAACCGGTGCCGCCCTGATCGTAGGGCGTGCACGTCTTTGACGGGTCGATGACAGAGATCGTCTTGCCGGGCTCGACACGCTCGGCATCGAGCGAGATCGTGCCCTTGAAGAACACTTCCTCGATACGCCATTTGTGGGCTTCATTCGACCATTCGGAGCCGAGAATACCGTCGGAATGCAGCCGGACAATGGTTCCTTCGGCGGTCTTGCCGTCGGCTTGGTCGAAGGCAAAACCGGATGCATCGCTGATGATGTTATACCTGCCATTCTTGTCGACACTCTTTGTGACCCAGAATCGACCGGCGATGGTATTGTCATCCCCGTAGAGTTGGAGCGTTTGAGTGGAAGAAGGCGCGGTGCGGTTTTGTGCGGCTTGCTCTAGATAGTCTCTTCCTCCCGACGCATTGAGCACACGACTGAAACCTTTCACATGGGCCGGGAAGATGGTGAATGTGATACCGCCTCGTTCGTCCATCGCGCCGAGGCCCATGATGAAATTGCGCTGCGTATAATTCGTTCCGCTTCCGTCCGCACCGTAAAGATAAACGAGCGTGCCGGAGGACTGTCTTGCGGCATCGACATCCAGACATTGATATCCACTCTTGACGGCATCCGGAACGATCGCGACGATCTTGCCGAACAGGGACATGTCCTGGTCGAGGGTAATTTTATCGATTTTTGCGTGGATATCACTGCCCATGAAGGTATCAGGGGAACTTGTAGATCCATTAAGAAAAACTCTGTCAGGTGTAGTCCAGTTATTGACGCCTCCGCTTACGACGTTATAGACATAAACTCCAAGGCCGAAATAGGCGTCTTGAAGACCATTGTTCCGCTTATAGAGGTATGTCGGGGAGTCGTATCCCAAATCGGACCAACCAATAATACTCCACCACCAACGATTTCCGCCACCGAGGTTTTCGTTTGAGAAAGCGAAGTATTTATTATCTTCCCAGTCAGTTTTTTGGCAACTGCCGGCGATTCCAAGATTGCTCACCCAAAAATGGAGATAGTTATCTTTATATTTGGAAAACCAGATTCGATGACCGGTTGAAGTGTTTACATCGCCGCATTTTGCCTGAACGTGAACCTTAAAAATATCATAGAGCTCATCCGTGAAAATCGATTCGACGTATACCCTGAAGGAGAGGCAAAGCCATTGGCTTGCATCCCAACTATATCCGACCTGCCACCACCAGGTTTTAGATGTAACACCGATATAGTTCCCACCATGATGGACAACAGATCCATTTCCTGAACCGAACCAACCTCTTTCGTCCGGAGGATTTCCGCCCGGACAGGTTGCTCCGAACGCTAACTTGGGCATCATGAGCAATGCCAACGCCGCTGCGCCGGCTTCGAGTACACGGCGGCGGGAGAGTGCCTTATCATCACTTTCAGCAGAATTATCCTGTGGGATGAGTTCCGCATTGACATGGGTGATCTCGTTACTTTTTTCCATTGGATCGTTCAGCTCCCTATTCGGCATAACCGGTTTCTTCGTAGTTATCTTGAACGCACAATTTTAATGTGTAGAGGGCAAGGCAGATGGTATCGCAGAGCTGGATTACAACTGGCTCAGTGCTCATATGGGAAGCCGGCAGTAAAAAATAGATAGTTGCGACGATACCGGCCGCAAGTGCAACCTTATAGTTATTTTTGCAAAACGCAATGGCTGCGAGGGCGAGAATGATTACTGGAATTGCCGGTTGCAGGACAGACCAGACAGAATGCGAAAGTGCAATGTACCTGATAGAAGTTACCAAATTGCCTATAGCGTCCGGCACGGGCGCCACGCTCGCCACGACCGCTGCAAACCCGAAAGCTTCCGCTGAGATAGGGATGTCTTTCACCCCGTTTTTAATCTTATCTAGCATGAAATTCCCTAACCTACTTGAACGTTTATAGTTATCGAAAATTATAGCGCGGCAGACTGTAAAAAGTTACCGGTATGTCCGGGATTATGGGGGAAAAAGGAGAGCAGCCGGGGTGCAAATCTGCACCCCGGCTGCTTCACGTCATTAAGCTGATGTCCCCGGTTACATGATTTCCATGAGCATGCTTGCGGTCGGAATGATGAGCGGGGGAAGGATGAGGACGAGCACGGCGATCAGGAAGAACACCAGCGGGACCGCCATCTTCGTCGAGAGCTTGTTGATCTGCGCTGTCAGCGCATCGTAACGCGCCTTGCGTGCAAGCTTTGCCTGCGATTCGAGGACACCTGAGATCGAGGTGCCCTTTCTGGTCGCCTCGATCAACGCCGCGCAGAAATATCCCATGAGCGGTGAATCGCATCGGCGGCGCATATGGTCCAGGGCGTCTACGCGGGACACGCCGAGGTGCGAGATCTCCATATCGGTACGCGCGAACTCGTCTGCCAGCGGACCGAGGGCCTTGTTCTCGGCAAGCTGCCTGAATCCACGCTCCACGAGTACGCCGGCTGAGACGGAAATGGTGAGCAGTTCAAGTGCCGGTGGCAGATAGCGATCGATCTCTTCGCCGCGCGTCTTTCCCGCATGCGACAGCCAGACTCCGCAGACCGCCCATCCGCCGACGGCGCCGATGATTCCGACTAGGAGTGCCATCGGGATTCCGTACCCGCCCACGAGGGCGGCACCGGCGAGCATGATGGCGGTGAAGATCGTGATCCCGAGGGAGATGGCACGCCAGGTCGATGGGGTTATCTTTAACCCTGCCAGGTCGAGCTTGTCCTGCAGCTCTCGGGATTCCGACAGCTTGAGCGGGATGACCTTTTCGAACGCCTCTCCGGCGCGGTCGATTGCCTCGGCGATCTTCATGCGCTGCGTCGGTTTGGCGTGCATCCCCTTACGGGCGGCGATGGACATCCTGGCGCGCGCCAGCGGCTTGCGGAAGGGCTCGCCGGCGAGAACATAAGTCATACCGCCGGCAGCACAGGCGAATAGGAGCACGAGGAGATATTGGATATTCATTTCGATTGACTCCTATTCCACGTCGATGTCTGCCATTTTGTAGATGATGACGGAGCCCGTTGCCGCAAATAGCACCACGACGATCAGCACGGGAATGCCGAGCGGGTCCTGCGTATAGAAATCATATGCCTGCGGAATGCCGACCATGATGATTGCGAACAGGATGAGCAGCATCACGATAAGCGCCTTCATGGATGCGATCACAGATGACGTCTCCGACTCGATATGCCGACGGAGCGACAACCGGGCGTCGATGGTGTCTCCGATGCGCTCGAGCGAGTCAGCCAGCGATCCGCCAACCTCCTTGTGCGAGGCCACGGCGGCCTGCAGGAGGACAAGGTCCTTGCTGCCGGTTCGTTTCGCCATGTCATCGAGCGCGGCGACGATATCGCCATCGATCTGCATTGCGCCGGCGCAGGCTAGGAGCTCGGATTTCAGAGGGTCGTCTGAATTCTCCCCGACAGAGCGCAGGGCTCTTTCAATCGAGGATCCGGCACGCATGTTTTCCGCGACCATGGGAAGCGACCGCGCCAACTGCTCATCGAATCGTGCTTTACGGCTCTTTCCGCGGGAACGCACCCACAGCTCGGCAATCAGGGGTCCGATGAGGGCAAAACCGATTCCGATAAGTCCCAGGGCCATGAATCCGATGAGGGCACCCGCTCCCGCGAGCAAGACGAGGAGGAGAATCCACGTCTTGCCGTTGACTTCAATGCCGGCTTCCGCAAGACGCGGAAGGGGCGTGGGGACTTTTTTGTCCTTATCGTCCGACTCGCCGGTTCTAAGGGCAGTCGAATTCCTCATGCGGCGTACATCGCCGGCAGCCGACAGCCCGCAGAACAGGGAATAGAGGCCGACGGTGATGGAAAGCAATAGGAAGAAAACGCTCAGCATCATGATGATGACGGCAGGTTCCATTACCAGACACCGCCTTCGAACCAACGGGGGTCGTACTCCGCGTCCGCGTCGAGGATCTTTTCCTTTAGACGCGCCGGCTGGTATCCAGTGGCGACATGCCTGCCGTTTTCCGGCGAGCCCTCCCAGTGGAACAGTTCGTTGCGGGTCACGTTACCGTCGGAAAAGCCCTCGACGGCCGTAATGGACTCGATACGGCGGTAGCCGCCCCTCCAGCGCTTCACCTGCACGACGACATCGATCGCGGCACCGATCTGGCGACGGATCGCCTCCATGGTCATGTTGCCCTGGCTCTTCAGGATCATGTTCTCGATACGCGTAAATGCACCGGCGCAGTCGTTCGCATGGATCGTCGTGAGCGATCCGTCGTGACCCGTCTGCATGGCCTGAAGCATCTCGTAAGTCTCATCGTCACGGCACTCGCCGACGACGATACGGTCGGGACGCTCACGGAGTGCGCCGACCAGGAGCTCATGCATCGTAAACTCGCCCTTGCCCTCTGAGTTCGGTGGGCAGGCGACGCGGGGGATCACGATGCGCTGCTTCAGCTGCAGTTCTCGCGTATCCTCGATAGTCACGACGCGCTCGTTATAGCCGATGAAGGCGGAGAGTGCGTTCAGCATCGTGGTCTTACCGGAACCGGTGCCGCCGGAGATGATGAAGTTCGCACGGGCCTTGACGGCTGATTTGAGGAACATGTACATGGGCTCGCTCATGGCACCGCGCTCCAGCAGGTCCTCAGCGGTCAGCTTGTCCTTACTGAACTTACGGATATTGAGAGACCAGCCGTTGGGAGAGACTTTCGGGTGGGCTGCGTGCACACGGGATCCGTCGGCAAGGGTGGCGTCCATCTCGGGAAACGAATCGTCGCAGCGGCGGTTCGCCTCCTCGGCGATACGTCCGATAAGCCGACCGACCTCATCATGCGAGACAAGGTCGATACCGGGGCAATCGACGATCTGGCCGTCCACTTCGGCGCGGGCGACCGGCGTGATAAATGTTCCATTCGGCTCGACGCCGACGGGGTCGATGAAGATCTCGGCAACCTTGGGATCGTCCTGCAAAGGCTGCAGGGGACCCAGACCGATGAAATCGTCAATGGTGCTTTTGATGATGTAGCCGATCCAGTTTTCGTCGGAGATACCGAAATCGGCGCACACTTCATGGGCGACACCGTCGATCTGGGCCGGAAGCGCCTGACGGTCGATCGAGCCGCCGTCGGCCATGGTCACGCCGAGCAGGTCGCGCATCTCCTGGCGGATGCGCTCCTTGATCCTGAAAATGGTTTCGTCTGCCATGGGCTACTCACCGCTCTCGGTGGTATCGGCAGAAGAGGGCAGGGTAAGGGTAAGGCCACCGGCGGTACGGATCTTACCTGCCTGCTCGGGCGTGACTTCGAGCGTCACGGTGCTATATCCGTCGGAGGAGCCGCTACCGGAGCTGAAGTTGCCGTCGAGGGCTGCGATGCGCACGGAGTCGGCGATGACGGTGAACCCATCGCCGCCGAGGGAGCCGTCGTTGGGCTGGATGACCTTGACCCTGTCGTTTACGCGGAGCATGCCGCCCATGCCAGACTGGGCATCGACAGAGATGGTCACGGCCTCCATGCCGTCCCCGATCGCGGCGGCAAGGGACTCAGGGTTGTCCTTACCTGCAGTCGATGCATTGGTGAGCTGGGAGCCCTTGGTGATGTACTGGGTTGCGACGCGACCGACGGGAGTCTTGGAGGAGTCGTCGATATCCTTCTTGGTGATTGCGCCGTCCGCCACCGTGCTGTTCGGGACGGAGACGAAGGCGAGGTCGCTTGCGGAGATCTCGTCGCCGGCGCGGATGGTCTTCGTGGCTGCGACGACTTCGGTGGTGCCGGAGAACGCTTCTTCGATTCGATTGTTTGCGTCGATCTCCGATACGACGGCGACACCTCCCGCGAGGACGGCGATGACAGCGAGACCGGCGGTGACCTTTTGCAGGCGGGAGACCTTCACGGCGATCTTCTCCATGCCCGTGAGGCTCGGAGCATTGGGGGATGTGGCGCCGCGGCGGCCGGCTGCCTTCTTTTGGACTTTCGCTGCCTTGGCTTCTTCTTTGGCCTTCTTCTTCTCGGCCTTGCGTTCGGCACGGGACGGCTTCGATGGCTTTGCAGGCTTCTCGCGCTTCTTTTTCGGCTCCTGTTCCTCAGCAGGTTCAGGATCGGTAAAGAAGCTGGAGGACTCCATCTCGTTGACGGGAATGTACTTGTCGGTCTCCTGCGGGGGATTATACGGAAGGGGCGAGGCCTGATGGTACGCGGTTTCCGGTTCTGGCTGGGATGCGGTGGCATCCAGCGCCGGAAGCGTGGCAGTCGTGTCGGGTGCCGGCTGGCGATACGGATTCACGGCAGGGGAGGGCTGGTCGTAGACCGGATGCGGCTCGGGTGCCGATGCAGCCGGGACATATGCAGGCGGCTCATAGGGGCGTCGCTGACGTTGGAGTCGTTGAGCTCTGGATGCAGCCGGGACATATGCAGGCGGCTCATAGGGGGCGGGGTGCTGCGGAACCGTCTCTTGAGCCTTCTTGGCAACCGTATCGGGCGTCGGGGCGGCATATGCCGGTGTAGCCGGAACCTGCGGCTGATAGCAAGGTGCGGCAGCCGCGACCGATGCCTGCTGGGACATGCCCGGCTGGCTGGCGGCTTGAGGCGCGGGAGGCTCGGGCTGCGGAGCCTGTGCAGTCTGCGCGTCCTGCATCGCCTTGTAGGATGCGGCGTGGAGATTCGCGATCAGGGCGGCTGCATCGCCTGCCGAAAGCTCGCCTGAACGGACTTTCGCGAGGATCGCATCGGTATCGTTGGTGTCTGGCATGGTGTTCCTTTCTCGCTTTCCTGTGTAGAGATGCCGTCAGACACGCGGCATAGCAAAAGGATATCAGGCATTGGCACATGATGTCGCCTGATATCCTTTCATTTTAGCTCATTGGGAAGGCTATTTATTGTTCGTTGCCTGGTTGACGGCTGTTTTCATCTCGTCGATCACTTCTTGCGGAAGCTCTTTCGTGGACGTGTACTCCTCGTATTCGGGAGTGTCCGAACCGGCTTTGAAGGAATACTTTCCGTTACCCGAATCCGCCGGTCTCCATGCCTTTCCCGCAGTGTAGGGGACGGCATGTGCCGTGACGTGCGATCCGATGGGGATATTGAAATCTCCGAGCGAATAGGTCGCAAAGTATCCTTTCAAGGACGATTTCGTCTGGATGCCCCAGGCCCACGCGCGTTTGCTCTGGGGGACAGCCGAGGAGGGGGCTTCATAGAACCAGACCTCGACTTCGCCGTTGAACCCGTTGGCACGCAGGGACTTGACGGCCGCGGTCGCGATTGCGAGACCGGGGTCATCGGAGTTCTTCGCGACAAGGAGGTTCTGCGACGCCATGGTGGCGTCCCTGGCTGCGGAGCAGTCATTTGTCTGGGCGTTCTGCTGGTCGAGGGCTGCGGAGAGCTCGAATGCGAAGCCGAGTGCAATGAGGAGTACGAGCATGATGATGACGTTCAGGATGTTGATTGCGCCGGATTCGCTGTGGACGCGCGTCATCGCGACACCTCCATTTTCTCGGAAACCGGGACCTCCACTTTGATCGTTTTCGACATCTTGATACCGTCGAAGCTGCCGACCGAAATCAGGGTCGGGATTTTATAGTCGACGGTCGATTCGAGAAGCGCCGTGGTGCTTGATTTCGAGATGGTCGTGATTCCCGTGGAACCGGTATCGGTGACGGTGGCCTCATCGGACCTGTCCGAATAGGAGACCTTGGAGTTCGTCACGGTGATGTTGTCCTTGACGATACCCGGCGTGTTCGATGCGAGTTCGTCCTTTACCGCCTGGTTTACATTTCCGGATGCGATTGCGGCGGAGAAATCGGACTTCATCGCGGCCGACTCGATTGCGGCGCTCATCGCGGTGCCCTCATATGCTATCAGGCAAACTTGGATAAGACAGAATGCGAGGACGATGAGCATGGGGAGGACGATGGCGGCCTCGAGGACTTCCGAGCCTCTTTCAGAATGGGTCCTTACCACGAGGACACACCTCCTTCCACCGTTGCATCCTTTAACTCCACGGCGTTGGATTCGATCGTCATGCCGCCTCCGAACCCTCCGGCGGCATAGATCGCATCGCCGAGGACGGTCTGTGGCTGGATGGTCACGGATACGGTCGCGGTGCATTTCCGGGTGGAGACATTCGACTCCCTGTCCGTATAGGACGATCCGTTTGAATCGGGAATCCGGTGCGTGTACGCTTCCCTCTCGGCATCCGAGACATCTGTCTCGATCTTCATGTTTTCAGCGAAAAAAGAGGAGGCGGCATTTACGGCCGCCTCCTTAGCTGATGAGGCATCGCCGCTGGGGTTTACGGCGAGCTCTCGGGCGGCTGCATGGGCGGCGTTGTCGACAGCGGTTGTCGCCGCCGAAATCTGGCCGAATTCCATGGCAGCCATGGCAAAAATCAGGAGGAACGGGACACCGAGCGCAAATTCGATGATTGCGGCGCCCGATTCGGACTCCGGTTTCTTGAAGATGCCTTTCACGTCCAGTTCCTCCTTGGTTGCACATTTCTCGATTCTCGAAACAAATACCTTAGTAGTATGGTATTATGCTATCAGAGAGAAAGGAGGTTGACTACTTGCCAACGCCGTTGATCGAGGTATTGGCAGCGTTGCGGGCAGACTCGAACCAGGAGGAGATGGAGTTGCCAGTCTTGGTCATCTGCTGCTGCATCTTGTTGCCGAAGGCGATCAGAGCAGCGCCGATGATGACGGCGACAATGGCAACGATGACGTACTCGACGGTGTCGGCGCCGCCGGCGATCTCACCGGCATAGACGCGATTGCGGATAGAATTCATGGGAATTCTCCTTCCTTTGTGCTCATTCGGACGGTTGCAAAGACTCTATTCTCAGTTGTTCCTCGCAGATCGGCTACTCCTAACTTCTCTGCGGGGGACAGCGGGATAGACTGCTACATGATACACCCAAGGGGCACGCCGGTGCAAAGCCAGACGAGCAGGAAAGGCCCCATGGGTACGCGGCTTTTAAGGGTGATCTCTTTCGCACGGTAGCGGGGGATGTAGTTGGCGAGCATGGCGATGCACATCGCGCCCATGCCGTATACCGTGCCGTGGAACCCGCATGCAGTCGCGATCGCCGGGACGAGCCTGCGATCGCCGGCACCGACTGCATCGGCGCCGCCGGTGATGCGGAAGAGATGGTTGGTGATGGCAAAAATCGCATAGATACCCACACCGCACAGCAGGTTGCCGATCAATCCGCTTACACCGCCGTGCCCGAACGCCGTAAGTACGGCGAGAGGGTATGTGGCGATAGACAGGCCGAAGGGCAGAACGCGTGAGCGCTGGTCGCACATCGCGCCGACTGCCGTGACGAGAATCGAGGTAATCCCGCCGAGAAGAAACAGCAGCGGGGAGTGGAGGTTGCCGGTCATCCCGACATAGCAGGTCGCGGCGGTACCGAGACCGACGGCAAGGGAAAGCATGGCGGAGGTCATCTTGGAGACCGGTGCGACGTAGCGGGCACGGTACTCCTCGACGGTCTCATAATCATCGAGATTCACGCCATCTGGCATGCGGCTACCCGTCTCGATAAGCGCCTCGACTTTCTCACGCATGAGTTCCTTGGTGCGGACGAGCCTCATGGCATCGAGCCACCAAATCGCAAGGTCCCGTTCCTCGCGTTTCTCGGCGCGTTTGCTCGGTTCGCGGTCTGGATTCTCCACCTTGAACTTCTTGTAGACTTCAAGGTTCTCATCCCACCAGGAAAGGATCGCATCGCGCTTGCGACCGAGGATACGCCCGCTGATACAGGGGAGGGCGAGGGCGCACACGCAGCCCGTCAAGCCGCCTGCGGCGATTGCCGCGAGGGGCGATTTCGTGAGCATGCCGATAGTAATGGCGAGGGTTTCGCTTGCAGCGAGGACGGCGACGGGCGTCGCGTCATATGCCTCCCCACAAGAGTGCTTCATGGTTTCATTCATAAACACGCACTTTCCTTTTGGTGTTTCTCTTGGGCTATTATACCGACTTCGTCTCATAATTCAATGCGCAGATGTCACGAAATTATTCCTTGTTTTCCTTTCTCATCGGTTTCCATCTTTGTCGGCATGAGTGGCTATCAATCCTATCGTAATAGGGACGGGGCGGGGTAAAGTGGTAGAATCTTACAAAAGCAACCCTACGGTTTATAGAGTAGAAAGGGCAACCATGGGACAGGACTTCACAAAAGGCCTGAACGTATGCATCGGAAACTACGGTTACTACAACGAGGGTAGCCTTCACGATGCATGGATCACCTTGCCGAAGACGGAAGCTGAGATTCGGGACTTTCTCCATCTCAACCAACTGCAGGATTCACAGCATGAGGAAATCTATATCTCTGATTATGATGGCATTCCCTTCGGCACGAGGCTGCTCTTTAACGAGTTTTGCCATCTCGAGGACTTGAACCTGCTTGCGAAGCAGCTCGTCACGGCAAACCCGGCCGATCTGGAGAAGGTGGGCGCATGGATTCAGGCGAATGACACTCCTGAAAGTCTTGTTGGGCTTATGAATCTCATCGAACAGGCCGACGACATCCCATTTTACAGCTGGGGATACGATGGTGCTTACGACAAGGATGAGTTCGGTAATATGATCTATACCACGATGTCACCGGAAAAAAAACGGGTACGAGATGGTTGAGCAGAATGAGGAACTGAAGCATATCCTCGACAGTTCGAGCCAGATTGAAAGTGCCTTTGACTACGAGAAATACGGACGGGTTTACACCGAAGGCGGCGAGTCACCGTTCTCCAAGACGGCTATATCGATAACTGTGCAGACGGACCTGACGTAGATTATTACGATCGGGACGAACTGGCTTCCCTCATTGGCGACCGTTATGATGCGAAGTATCCCGCAAGCTCATCCAAAACGGCGGATCGTAGCCTGGGACATAAACAGGAAGTCAGCCGCAACGCGGCCGAATTGCTCAATGACGGGAAACAGGTTAAAGAGACTTCATCCCAGGAGCATTAACCGAAAACGGCATATGGAGCCATACCGGGGAAGTCCCTTGCACGGGTTAACGTGTGGGGGACTTCCCCTTTTTTGGAAGATCGTTCTTTATGCGTTCAGCGTCGAACTGTTTACAGCAGACCTTGCACTTCATGGCTTTGGAATTCAGACCTTGTTGCATCTTGAATCCAACGGCATCGAGGATTTCCTGTTCCGTGCACCGTGAGATATCGGATACGGCGGCGACCGTCGCGCCGCATCCCGGAAGCTCGAGTTGCTTGGGACCGGTAAGGAGTCGATGTCCGATCGGTCCTTTCCGGTCGATCTCGGTAACTTGGAGTGCGCCGTCCTGCCTGGTACTCCGTGTCAGAACCGAATAGTATTTGCTGGAGTCTCCGCAAAAACAGGCGAGGTCGAGGCGGCCTGACAGGACGGCGTTATAGACTTTCTCGCCGATTTCCCTGTTTTGGAGATAGAGCTCTTTATACCTATCGTTTTTGGGGTTCTTAAGTCGGGCGATCGCGGCTTCGTGCAGGGAGGCCAGCCTGTAAGTTTGGATAACCGGACAAGCACTCATCGGAAATCACGCCCATCGAAGTTTTCTAGCCCTTCGCGATTGCGCGCGGCTTCAAGCTGTTTGCTGCCCTCCCTGCCGATGGCAGCTTTTTCCTTCAGGCTTCGATCGCCCTTTTGTTCAAATCCGATCGCCTGCAGGATGTCCCGTTCATTGCATTTCGAGATGTCGGGAACGGCGGCGAGGACGGCACCGTATCCCGGGAGATCGAGCATCTTCTGGTTCGTAAGCCGGCGATGTCCGATCGGTCCCCTGCAATCGATATCCGTGAGCTGCAGGGCGCCTTCCTGTTTCGGGCTACGCGTAAGGATGGAGTAGTAGTGGCCGTTTTCCGTTCCGCGGAAAGCTACGAGGTCGATTTTTCTATCAAGAATTGCGCTGTACAATCTGTCACCGACTGCGCGGTTCTTTTCATACCATTCTTCAAACCTGGTATCTTCCAAATCGAAATACCCGGCGAGCGCCACCTCATCCAGGCGCAACAGCTCATACGTTTCGATTCCGCTTCGATTCATCATCGCGCATCACCCGAAAGGCAGGAAGTGCCCTTTACTTTGTTTGCTTGTCTTAAGTTGTCACCGATCACGGTTAAATCCCCCATTTCTTTATTTTTCTTTGTAAGATTCTACCATCTCTCATCAAAAAAGGGGCACCCATAGCCGGATGCCCCAAAGAGAAGAGTGCCAGAAAAATCAATCAGCGAGCCCTGGCGAGCGGATCATAGGCGCCGTGGGCGCCGCAGGAATAGCGCATCGTCATACGAATCGCTGGCATATCGATTCGGCTCGTTGGTCTAGCCGACAAGCGGCCTATCGACCATAGCGGACAACTTGGCGTACAGATCCAGCTCGACGGAGATTGCCGTCTCACCGTAGGCGATGGCCTGGAACATGCGATACCGCTTCAGTCCCAGATCCTCCTCGACAGTCGCGCCGTCGGCCTCGATCTTGTCATAGGCAGCCTTGATCGAGGGCATGCCATGATCCTCATTATGGCTGATGTCGTTCTGCAGAAGATCTACGAGACCCTGCATGCTCATCGAATCGCCGCCCTGGCGATAGAGCAGGCAGACACACGCATCGAGAAGCATGGCGCGAGCCGTCGCGAAAAGGTCCCCGCTTTTCTTGATGACATCTGCATCCAAGCCATGTGAAATGCACCCCGCCAGCACCAAGGCGTCCTCCTGGCAGGAAATGAACGAAAACGGGTTATAGCTCATAGTCAAACCAACCGTAGTTTCCTCGCCCTTAACGGCTTCGGTCTTTTCTTCCATAATGAAATTCCTTTCTATCGATCTCCGGCTTCAGCTTGGACATCATTTACTGACTGCATTGTGGTCAATTGTATCAAACCGATCGCGGAAACCATCGGCTGTCGCATTAGTCAAAGTTCCACGGGTTACCGGTTACGATTCCGTTGACGCTATCCGAATAACCGAAATTGGTCCTGTCAGAAGCGGCATTGTTTAAAGTTGGGAGTCCCGAACTAGCCTTTGTGTTTCTTTCCCTTGAACTCGGGGAATTGCATATCAAGCGACCATGTCTCGCGATTCAGCGTGAGATACGCGTCATAGGTTCCATCCCCGCTTTTCTTCTTGATTCCCTTGATGAGCGATGTCTTTCCTTTTTCGGCGATCTCCCTGCCATTCTTGTCGGTGAGCTTCTTCGGCTTATCCTTTGGTCCGACAAAACGGTAGATGGAAAAGTCGCAGGTTCCGTCCTGGGCGAAGACGGCTTTCCCATCTTTCTCGCCTGTCTTCTTGAAATGCACTCCGGCGCAGCGGAACTGATTTTTCGTCGCATAGAGGTCCTTGCCGCATTTCGGGCACTTGCCGATGACGATCGCGTTTCCGTCGCCTAGTTTCATACCGTCCAATGCACCGATGTTATCCTGCATTGCCTTCATATCGTGCACGACCATATCGGTGACGGTATTGATGACATCGGACGGTTTGCGTGAAAACCGTCCCACCTCGTTCATGGATTCAAACAGCTTCTCGGTGACTTCCGGTGAGGCGATTTGGCAATTCGCCAGCAAGGCGTAAGACACCTCGCCGCACTTCGTCATGGTGAGTGCGCCCTTGTTTTCCTTCATGAGGGCGCGTTCCTCATTGGCGGTGATTTCCGCAAGCGTGCTCGTCCTGGTGGCGCCGGTACCGACGTTATATTTCTCGAGCTTCTTCGTAAGCCATTTCATTGTCGGTTTTTGCGGGCGTTTGTTGGCTCCTTCGTGCACATACGGGGAGGCGACCTTACCGAACTCGCAGGCGTTCTCCGCCTCCTCCCCTTCCGATTTCTCGGTAGAAGAGGAGTCCGAATCGAAAATCGCCTTGAACCCTGGTTTGATTGGGATCTGGGTCTGCCCGACATATTCGGGAAAGTCCCTTACATGGCCTTTGATCAGCTCATATTCATAATCTTCAGCGAGCATCGCTAGATAGTTCTTGGCAAGTACGGAATAGATCGCGGAACCGATTTTTCCGTAACCATTTTCAAGCTCGGCAAGGGATTCTGGAACATTGATTCCCGGTCTGTTCGCGCCGTGCGCCCCGCCTTCCTTGACGTGTGTCTTCCTTGCGGCGCGATGGGAGAGCAGTGACGTATCCACACCGACCACGCTGGCAATCTTATCGACAAGCGGAAGCAATTCACCGAATTGTTCCGGCGTGACCTCCTTATCCTCGGTACGCGGGTAGCTCACGATCTGGTTTTCGTACATCTCCTGATATGTCTTCAGGACATTTGCCGGCTTGAACCCCTGCTTCGCGAGGATAGCGGACAGGCCGGCGAGGTCGAGGAGCTTTCCGGGGGCGGTGTGTTTCTTCGCCCTGGAATCCTCTACGATCGCGCTGTCGTGCAACTGCGAAAGGTCTACCTGATCGGGGCTATCGAACCGGATATCTTCGGGGTCGTCGGTCTTTCTGGCAAAGATGTTGCCGTTCTCATCTTTAAAACGCACCTCGTAAAACGGCTTGCGGACATATTCGTTATAGGCTTTCAACTGGTCGCCGGTCAGTTTGACCATGACCGATTTCAACCGACCCTGGCGTACGACCGTTCGGAACCCCTTTTTTCGCGCTACGAGTGTTGCCGCACGGGTGAACTGCATGCTCGCGAGATCCCAGCGTTCGCGGACGACCGCCTTCACATAGTCGCCGTCCTTGTCCATAGATGGAAGGGTCTTGCGTTCCCTGAAAGCCTTCTGCACGCTTGCCGGCGCCTCGTCGGCAAAGTACATACGCTTGGTCGGACCTCTCCAACCGCATTTCTCCAAAGCCTCCCAGGCGAGCAGTTCGCCCTCGCCGGACGGGTCGACATCCGTTGCGATCACGACGCAATCGGCCTCTTTTAGCTCATCTTTAAGACCGGAAATGATGTCCTTGCATCCGCTTAGGATCCCCTTCTTCCATGCAAAATCGTTGAGATTCCACGGCAGATTTTCAAGATCCCAACTCTTATAGAACTCGACCTTTTCAGTAGGAACCTGTTTATCGGGAGGCAACAGCCCCATAACGTGTCCGCGCAGATTGGTAATTTTATATTCAGTTCCGGCATAATTACCGGTTTTTCCACCCAATGCTTTTGCAAAATTTCGTGCAGCGCTAGGCTTCTCGGCAAGAATCAATTCCATTATTGCTTTCCTTTCTAAAAGACTCTCACAACGATAACGTTTTAATGCTCAGTTTTGTCAAAGGAATCTATTTGCCGATCTGTTCGTTCGTTAGAAAGAGCTTTTGACGCCTGGCGTAATCTTCACTATATCGTGGAGCACCATAACAAAGACGAAGCGCGGTTTCGCCTTGAAATACGAGGGCTGTATTCTGCATCTGGGGAATAAATGAATTGAGTAGGTCTATATGAAGGAGTTCTTTTTCGATAAACGAAGTCAGTAACGGAGATTTTAGAGAAGCAGCCTCTTGTTAAAGCAGTTTCTTTAACAAGAGTAAGCGATGCAAATAAAGGCATAGGGACCCCAAGAAAATAGGAAGATATACTTTAAAGTATATCTTCCTCCAAATTATCTAGGAAATCCCATGTGTCATCATCTTCGCATGGATAATATTGAATATTACCGTCGCGGCAGCCATGGTCTTTGTCGTATTGTTCTCTTAAAAGATCAAGGGAACGTTTGGTTTTTTGTAAGTCTCGATATGTTTGAAGTTTATCAGCAAGTGGAACCCTTCCCATCGACGACCTATCGATGGTTCTTGGTTTCTCATCTGTTTTGCTGTAATGAACGAAATCGATGCTTCCGTAACCCGTGTTATACCATTTTGACTTTCCTGTGGTCATATAGGTTACGACCGTGGGGATCTGTGAAATGAGACTCCATGCTGAAGCAGAGGACTCAAGGCTTTCATAGAAGGAGTCATTTGGTCGGATTTTCTTACCAATCAAATCTAAAGTACCGAGTCCTCCGTATTGAGAAAAGCGAAAAACGTATACATTATGGTATGCACGATTCAAAATGTTTTCTTTAATAAGCGACTTCAATGTTCCATTCAATTTGCTGCCGGTTTCATTAAAAAGTTCTGACAGCTCCTTTTTAGTGTAAACATGAGTAAATCGCCCATCATTGCGGGCAAGTTTTTTCATAGCGTCGATAGTACGCATCTTATCACCTGCTTTCAAAGTATATTATATCATATACTTTGATTAAGTGAAACTCGTCTAACCATAAAAGAGAAGCAGGAAGCCGACTGAAATCAGTTTCCTGCTTCTCTTAATTGTAGATTGATGTCTCAATTAAAAATTTCTGTAATTCAGAATCATCCGCTGTCTCATAGAAGCGCTTGAGCTTTTCACCGAAGTCATGTTTACACTCTGGTGGAATCGCCAAGATTCCGCGCCCGTCAGCGATCAACATCTTGT
>UMII01084834.1_pt1 | contig 23737 bp, 19 predicted proteins | sample 1965731 | NCBI WGS metagenome assembly UMII01 (sample SAMEA4836118, study PRJEB28245) | human gut metagenome | biome: gut microbiome; material: fecal sample | place: Denmark | collected 2008
TTTATTCTTCTTCCAGTCTCTGGATCATTTCATAGATTGCCTTTGCGGAATTGAAGTTTTCCGGTTCCATTTCTTCGGATGGAATCTCGATATCATACGCATCAGTGATCTCTGAGATGATCGTTACAACGTCCATGGAGTCGATCACTCCGTCATCTACGAGGTCTTCTCCGTTTTCCCAGTCTACTTTCGGCATTGCTTCTTTTAAGATGTCTAATAATTCGTTCATGGTTTTTGTCTCCTTTGATTTTGTATTATTTTTTTAATATAACAGTCCGGTTTTTACTCTGTCTTTTCTTTCTCGGCTTCGATCAGTTTTTTACGCTGCAATTTTCCGTTATAGGTTCTCGGGATCTTGTCGATCTGCTCGATGAGTTTTGGCACTTTATATGCCTCCAGTTTGCCCTGCAGATACTCATAAATGCCCTGCTCATCAAATGCGGCACCGTTTTCCATCTCCACAAAGAGCTTTGGCTCTGCCCCAAGGAGCGGATGTGGCACCGGAATGCAGGCACAGTCGGCTATTCCTTCAAATCCCCCGGCGATCTCTTCAATCTCATCCGGAGCGACTTTGTTGCCGCCGGTTATGATGACATCATCTTTTCTGCCCAGCATATAGATCAGTCCGTCCTCGCCCACATAAGCAAGATCTTTGGTGCAGATATAGTCATCACGCATGATTTCCTGATTGAGCTGCGGTTCATGATAATAACCCTTCATATTCATGGTTCCGCGGCAGGCGAGAAAGCCCGGCGTCTCTTCGGTCGCATCGATTGCATTGCCCTGCTCATCAAAAAAGACAAATTCTGCATGGCAGGACGGTTTTCCGATGCAGTTTTTCTTATCCGGCATTGCATTGAAATCCAGGATACAGGAGCATCCGGACTCTGTTGTTCCGTAAAAATTATAGAGGCGTGTGTTCGGAAGAAGCTCTCGCAGATGCTCCTTGTCGTGGTTCGGGATCGGTGCGGAACCAAGCTGCACATAATCGATCTGGTCTGCATATTCACCGAGTTTGTCTCCGCTTAACTTGAACAGTGCCGCCAGTGCTGCCGGTACAAGGTCTATCGCTGTCACATGATATTTTTCGATCGCTCCGAAAAATTTCTTTGTAAAGATCACGCCGTCGATGATCACCACGCTGCCGCCATTTAAAATATTGGAATAATAACGGCGAAGTCCGTGCGAATGGCTCAGGGGTACCGGGATCAGTTCGACACTGTCTTTTTTCATTTCGACGGAACCAATCACATTTTCAGAAACGGCGATCACACTCTCATAAGTAAGCTCAATGCCCTTGGATTTTCCGGTTGTTCCGGTTGTAAAGAGAACTTCTGCGGTTTCTTCAGGCTCAGGAAAGCGAAAACTGTCTCCATTTTCATCATCGCTTTCGGATATTCGCATTTCTGCGGCATCGTCCATTTTATACGATAATACATCTTTTATCGTTTCCCATTTGCAGGAAAACTCACCCTGCTTCGCTGCCAGATATAATTTTGCCTCCACTGCCCCGATGATCTCTGCGATGCGGTCATCTGCCGCATTCTTCTCGATCGGCACAAAGACTGCTCCGACAAGCTGGATCGCCAGCTGACTGATCACCAGCTGGGCATTCTGTGAGTTTCGCACAACGACATGGTCTCCTCTTCGGATGCCAAGTTCTCTTAAATGCACGGCATAACCGTACACACATTTCCAGGCATCCAGATAAGTCAGTTCCACTTTTCCATCTGCCAGAAACAGTTTGTCCGGCTGTACTTTTGCATATTCTGCCAGTGCTTCCACGATGGATCTTACCATATGCTCCCCTTCTTTCTTTTGATCTGATCTTTCTGTTTTCGCTTTAAACTTCATAAATCAATCTTTTCTTCGGCTGTACTACTGCTGCTCTGTCTGATCAGCCTTTGCTGCTTTGATTGCTTTTACTGCCTTTTTCAGTATCTTTTCGGCTGCCTTCTCATATTCTTTTTCTTCTTTTTCGGCCGCCTTATCCCAGCTTGCCGCCACCTCTTTGCCGTGGTCGGTCTTAATATCATAATGTTCCCTGATATAATTGCCCAGGTATGTGGTAAATTTCGCTGCACCGATCGCATTGGTATGCTTTGGATTGTAAAAATCCACGTTATATTCCAGCCCCATTTCTTCTGCATAGTAATTGCCGTCCAGGAACCGGAAGCCTGCTTCTTCCACAATGCGTTTGATGTAGTTGTCTTTCTGATGTTCTTCCTCTGTCACCTGCCATGGTGTTGCCACAAAAAGTACCTGAAGATTTTCTTTTTTACATTTTTCTATAATTTCCCGCAGTTCTTTTTCAGATTTTTCTGTGATCGGAATTTCTCCGGTAATGTCTTTCACATCCAGATAACTTATGATCTTATGACGGCTGTTGACCGACCATCCTTTCAGCGGATGTTCTTTTGCATTAAACAGATATTCCCAGGATTCTTCTGTCAGATTTTCCCAGTTTCCATGGTATTTTATCAGGTCAAAACCATAGCTGAGCCGATCTTCAAATCCTTCGGTCAGTTCTGTGACCATCTTAAAACGGTTCCAGGAAACTTTCATATTATCTGCGATCTGGCGAAGACGATTTTCTTTGATCACTTCATTGTCTGTATCTGTAAAACGTCTGGTTTCTATAATATACAGCTGCGGTGACTGTGTTTTTTCCACTTCATCGATCAGTGACGGTATCACATAGACCGGCTGCGCTGCCGTGGCGATCCCGTATGATGTGATGCCCTGCTGTTTCCAGAGCAGCGGACTGTTCAGATAACGGTAAAGTGCACTGCTCCCAAAGCCTACCACATCCAGGCTGTCTCTGTCTTCTGCATAAAATCCAGCTACTCTCGCCCTGAAAAAATCTTTGTCCGTCGGACGCATCACATAAGTGGTCAGCGTCAGCAGAACTGCTGCAATTGCAAGAAATACAGCGGTTCCGAAAATGTATTTGATCTGCTTTTTTATCTTCATCTGCCACGCCTCCCCTTAAAACTTCTCGTAGATAAATGCGGAAGGATCATACCCAGGGCCGTACATGCCAAAGATAACAACCGCAAGCAGAAGTGCATAGATCAGTACCCAGCGAAAGACCAAATTCTGTTTTTTCAGTGCTTCCAGGACATCCATCTTTTCCTGCAGGATACTGACGGTCAGAAGTACCAGCATTGCAACGATCACAACGGTCATATTCGCCTTGTTTAAGCCATAATTGTAGATTCTGCCGTTTGCCAGGCGGTACCATCCGATGCCGGTGCAGGCTCTCTTTAAGATGCCGATCGCACTTGCGAAATCATCTGCCCGGAAGAAAACTCGTCCGAGACAGCAAAGCAGGAAGGTTCTTCCCATCTGGAAAAGACGGAAACTGAAACATTCTGTTTTGATATGTAATTTCTGCACCAGTTTTTCGTTGTATGGTGTGAAGATCATGCTCAGCATGATCAGGATACCGTGAAACAGTCCCCAGGTCACATATTTCCAGTCCGGTCCGTGCCAGATTCCGGTCAGAAGCCAGACCGCCAGGATCGGAATCGCCGAGGAGACGATTCTTCCAAATTCATTGCCGAAACGTTTCCTCGCCTTTTTATTTAAATCCAGTGAAAATTTGGAGATCGAGATCGGATAGAATACATAGTCTTTAAACCAGTTTCCAAGCGTCACATGCCAGCGTCTCCAGAACTCCGGCATCGTCTTTGAAAAATACGGACGCAAAAAGTTCGGTGCCAGACGGATGCCAAACAGTCTTGCCGTTCCGGTCGCGATATCCATACATCCCGAGAAATCAGCGTAGATCTGGATGGAAAAAGCTGCCGTCGCCACAAAGAAAAAGAGCATACCGGTGTACTGCGTATAATTTCCATAGATCTGATCTACAAACGTACCGAGACGTTCTGCAAGGATCAGCTTCTTTGCAAATCCCCAGAGGATCAGAAGTGCTCCGTCCCTGAGGTTATCATACTCAAAACGATGCTCTTCGTACAGCTGTGTGCCAAGATCTGCATAACGCGGGATCGGTCCCTGAACGACACTTGGGAAGAAAGAAATATAAAGCAGATATTTCAGAAAATTCTTCTGTGCCTTTACTTTCCCCTTGTAAACATCGATCAGATAGGACAGAATCTGAAATGTGAAAAAGGAAATGCCAAGCGGCATGATCAGTTTAAACAGGTCATCTCCGTGTCCGATCCCGAAAAGATCGAGAATAGAATAACCGGTCTTCAGTAAGAAGTTCGTGTATTTGAACACGACCAGGATCCCGATATTGAGCACCAGCCCCCAGATCAGGATCCGTTTTCGCTGTTTTTTGTTGTTTGCCTTCATCCGCTTGATCTGTTTGCGGTCAAGGCCTTCTTCCTGTTTCTGTTTTTCAAGTTTTTCATGCAATTTCCCCATCTTGCATGCCACAACGTAAGATACTGCGGTTGCCAGAAGCAGCACCAAAAACTGGTCAAAGCCTGCTGCCAGATAGAAGATCACATTTGCGACAAGCAGCACATACATACGGTGCCGGGGTCTTATGATATAATAAATACAGAATACTGCCACAAGAAAGAGCAGGTATGTTGATGATGTGTACGACATGATTTTCCCCTTATTAGCCTTCCTGATGCAGTGCTTTGTTAAACATATCCCACATCTGTCCATAGCCTTCCGATGCCGGTGTGACCGGTTTCGGAATCGTATTTGGCACATCCATCTTGATACCGCCCTGCTTTGCCATGACCAGGATCCTTGTTCCCAGACAGACTGCCTCCTGGATATTGTGCGTGATAAAGATAACGGTTACTTTTTCTTTCTGGTGCAGCTTCATCAGCTCTTCCTGCAGATGATTTCGCGTCATGGCATCCAGACTGGCGAACGGCTCATCCATCAGAATGATCTGCGGCTTGAGTGCCAGTGCTTTGGCGATCGCCACTCTCTGTTTCATACCGCCGGAAAGCTGATGCGGATAGAGCGTTCTTGAAGAAAGCAAATCGACTTTCTCAAGTGCCGCATCGGAAATCTCCCGCAATTTTGTTTTATCTTTTAAACCCTGTATTTTCAGAGGGTACTGCACATTTTTTTCTACTGTTTTCCACGGAAGCAGCTGATTAAAGTCCTGAAAAACCATGATGCGGTCCGTCCCAGGCTCGCTTACCTCTTTTCCGTTTACTTTGACCGTTCCGTCAAAGGTTTCAAAACCGCCGATGCAGCGAAGAAATGTAGTCTTTCCACATCCGGACGGTCCCAGGATGCAGACAAATTCGCCCTCATTCATCGTAAAGTTTACGTTTTTGAGGACTTCATTTCCGTCCCCTTTTCCACCATTGTCATAGATTTTTGTCAGGTTCTGCACATCCAAAACGGGAGTTTTCCCCTTCTGCTCCTGTGTCATCTGCTCATCCCCCATTTCTTAAGTGTCATTTTTTCTATGGTGTGGAAAACTCCGTATTCTACTACAATTCCGATTACAATGATCACCAGAAGTGCTGCAAAAACACCGGCGATATCCACATTGGTACGCTTCATGAAAATAAACCATCCGATACCGGCTCCGGAACTGGTCGTTCCGAAGATCATCTCCGCACTGATCAGACCTCTCCACGCTCTCGCCCATCCGGTGCGGATACCGGAAAGAATATAGGAGAACGATGCCGGAATATAGATGCCGGTCACAAGTCCGAGTTTTCCAAGTCCCATATTTTCCCCGGATTCTATGTAGATCTGCGGCACCGCCCGAAATCCGTCCATAATGCTTCTGGACATTGGCCAGATGATCGAATGTACCACGATCAGGATGATCGTCCCTTCCCCGATCCCCATCCACAGGATTGCCAGCGGCAGCAGTGCCACACCAGGTATCAGGTCACACAGGGAAACGACCATATGGTAAATGGAATAAAACGTCTTGCTGACGATGGACAGTCCGGAGAGGATAAATGCCAGCACGATTCCGATCAGCAGCCCTTTTGCAATCAGGCTTAAGGAATAAAGCGTCATCGCTCCCAGCCCGTCCCGCGAAAATCCTTTGATCAGCGACTGAAATATCTTTCCAAGTGACGGAAACATCAGTTCCGGAAAGGAACCCATCTGATAGACGACCTGCCATACCACCAGAACAGCAACAATAAAAACAATCTGATTTCTTAAATTTTTCATCGTTCTCATCCTTATTCTTTCTTTTCCGACAGATCTTATCTTGCCGACTCTGTTGTGATTGCTTCAAAGGATTCCGGTGCCTTGTCTGCAAAATCATTCTCCGCCATAAAGTTTGCCATATCCATGACGCCCGGAAGCTTCATATCATAGACACATCCCGGATCCTGCATCCAGCTCAGCATCATTTCTGCCGTGACATCTTCTTTTTGGCAGAGAATATTTGCTGCTTCTTCCTGGTTGTTGTTGATGTAATCCATCGCTTCCTGCGTTGCGTCTACAACTGCCTGATAAACTTCTGGCTGATTTTCATACAGGTCATCAGATACCAGACCAACGATAAAGGCATTTCCTTCCGGCCATACGGAATCCAGGCTCTCAGCTTCTTTGATATTATCCTGTTCTTTTGCCTTGAAAATATAAGGTGCTGTTGTAAGCTGACATGCCACACTGCCGGACATCAGGGCAGTCATGCCGTCCGGATGGGACATTGCCACCAGATTGTTGTCCAGTGCATGGGCATCTCCAAGTTCTTCCTTTGCGAGCATTGCCAGCAGAATATGCTGAATACTTCCGATATTTACAACGGAAATCTTTTTATCATCTGTGATATCTTTTAACGAATGGATCGAATCATCGTTTGTAAGCAGTTCATGTGGCTGTGCTGCAATCGTTCCGTACATTTTGTAAGGAATGCCTGCTGTGACGCCGGAAATAAACGGTGCAATTCCCATACATGCCACATCAATATCCCCGGATGCCATCCCTTCATTGATCGCCGATCCGGAATTTAAGCTGACCCACTCAACCTCGATATCTCCATCGTAGTTTTTCTCGATCAGTCCCTGTTCCTGCATGATGGTCAGCGGTGCATAAGCCAGTCCGTACTGATAAGCAATCTTTACTTTTGCTGTGTCCCCACTATCCTGCGTACTTTTCTGACTTTTTCCGCATCCGCTTACCCCCAAAACCATGGATACCGCCAGAATCATTGCTGTTATTTTCCTCACCCTTTTTTTCATCGTTTTTTCCTTTCTTTTGGCCACCCGGTCTACTGCCTGGTGCATTTTTCATTTAAGCCACGGACATGATAATATCATAAATTGCTCTATTCTTTCAACACATGATAATGTCCACGAATTGCTCCGTTATAAAATAACTCTCGCAATTCTTTCAACATTATCATAACATATCCGGGGCATTTTTCATCAGCTTATTCTATAATTGTGATATAATTATGACATTTTCATTACATACAGCACTGTTTTCGTCATTTTTTCATAAACTTCCTGGTCAGGAATCTGGACAAAGCGGCATCGGAAGGCAAAAAAATCCCCCGGAAATTGCTCTCCGGAGGATTGTATGTTCTGCTTTATGCTCTGGCTGCCGCCTTTGCCTTCGCTTTCTCACCCAGAAAATCAATGGATGTCTTGCAGATTACCTTATCAAAAATAATGAACATCGCCGGCAGGATGAAGATTACGCATGCCATACTGATCAGGGCACCTCTTGATAACAGTGTACAGATTGCACCGATCATATCAACTTTGGAATACCATGCCACACCGAACGTTGCTGCGAAGAAACTGAAACCACTTGTCATGATAGACAGTGCACATGCTTTGTGTGCATTCATGACGGCTTCTTTCTTGCCAAATCCTTTTCTTCTTTCCTTCTGATAACGGCTCGTCATAAGGATCGCATAGTCTACGGTTGCACCAAGCTGAATGGTTCCGACTACGATACTTGCAACGAATGGAAGTTCGATTCCCTGGAAAAACGGGATTGCCATGTTGACGTTGATGGCAAATTCAATAACCGCAACCAGAATGATCGGAACGGAAATGGATTTGAATACCAGCATAATGATGATGAAGATGGCTGCTACGGAAGCAACGTTTACATTTACCAGGTCGATGTCCGTTACATCCTGCAGATCTTTCATCAGCGGAGCTTCACCGATCACCATACCGTTTGAATCGTATTTCTTTACAAGATCGTTGATCGCTGCGATCTGACTGTTGGATTCGTCTGTTGCGGAGCTGTACTTTGAGCAGACAAATACCAGTTCCTGTTCATCACTTTGCAGCATATCTTTGACATCTTTCGGGATCATGGAAGCCGGCACGTTTGCACCGAATACGCTGTTCAGTCCAAATGCCCATTTCACACCGTCCACCTTTTCGATGTCTTTCATCAGCGTAGTCCTGTTTGCATTGGAAATGTTTTTATCCATCATGATGATGTGCATGGTGCTCATGTCGAAGGTATCTTCCAGTTTTTTGTTTGCCACATTTGAATCCAATGTTGACGGAAGCGATTTATCAATATTGTAGTAAATCTTGGTGTGGTTGTTTCCGTATACTGCCGGAAGCAGTCCGATGCAGAAAACGGCCAGCCAGATTTTATAATGCCTGATGATAAAACCGGACAGTCTGTTCGTATTCTTGATCAGCGGTTTATGTTTTGTCTTTTCGATCAGCGGATCAAAGATCAGGATGATCGCCGGAAGCAGGGTTACACAGCAGATAACACCGATGATAACACCTTTTGCCATTACGATACCAAGGTTTTTACCAAGTGCGAATGTCATCAGACACAGGGCTGCGAAACCGGCTACCGTTGTGATGGAACTGGATACGATGGATTTGAAGGTATTAGATATTGCATGACCCATCGCTCTGTTCTTGTCGCCAGGGAATCGTTTTTTATTCTCCTCGAAACTGTCCAGCAGGAAGATCGAGTAATCCATCGTAACACCAAGCTGAAGGATCGCTACCAGTGCCTGTGTCAGATACGAAATCTCACCCAGGAAAATATTCGTTCCCATGTTATACAGGATCGAGATTCCGATACAGAGCAGGAACAGGATCGGCACCACAAAGGATGTTCCGGTAATCTCCAGCACGATGAAAGAAAACAGTGCTGCGATCGCCACGTAGATCGGCAGTTCCTGCAGACACAGATTCTTGATATCGGTTACGACACCGGACATACCGCTGATAAAGCACTGCTTATCTACAATGGCACGCATGTTTGTGACAGCTTCCATCGCCTCGTCTGAAGATGTGGTGTTATCAAAAAGTACCAGCATCATTGTAGAATCGTCCGCAAAGAAGATATTCTTTAAATCTTTTGGCATCATGCTTGTCGGAACGCTGATATCAGCGATGTCATCATACCAGAGTACCTTTTTGACATGTTCGATCTCTTCGAACTTGTTTTTCAGTTTCTGCACATCTTTAAGCGGCATATCCTCGACGACGACCATCGAGAATGCACCTGTGCCGAATTCATCCACCATAACATCCTGACCTTTTACCGTTTCCAGAGATTCCGGAAGGTAACTTAAGATATCATAGTTGATTCTTGTTTTTATGGTTCCAATAACAGATGGAATGAGAAGCAAAATTCCGATCAGTACGATCAGGATACGGTGTTTTGCTATCCATTTTCCAGTCTTGACCATTGTTGTCATCTCCTATCTTTCCTTAATATTTATGATACCGGGGAGCAAAGATTTTATTCCCCTGACATCCCGTTTACGGATTCTGTGTCGGCTGATCATTCTGTGCATGGATTGCCTCCAGTGACATCAGCAGTGCATAATTTGATGCCTGCATCGCAAAGTCCAGAAAGTACTCTGCCAGCAGTATCTTATTCTCAGCTGAGAGTTCTTTTGTCGTTTCCTCCGTAAAACTAATCCCAAGCTGCTCCTGTGCAATCTGGATCACCTGGTCGACTTTGTCGTAAGCTTCTGCTATCCGTCCTACCAGTTTCGCCTTGCTGTACTTCATTTTATTGTGGAGCATTTCACGGTTTTCTCTGCATTCTCTGCGGAGTTCCTGGATATCTTTTTCTACCTGTTCCGGACAGTCCATCTCGCCCTGCTCAATGCGGCTGTGCATCTGTCCGATCGCCTTATCCAGCTCATATAGCTTTACAGAAAGTATATCATGTGTCATACGCACACCCCTTTCCTTTCTTTCTCACACCATTTTAGCAAAAATCTGCTTCGCTGATATAGACAAAATATCCGCAGTGTAAAAGAACTTTACACTGCGGATATTTTATAAATCGTTATTCTCATCTGAAACAAGGACTGCTTTGCCCATTAACAGAAGATAAATCTGATGTACTATATAACTGATGTTTTCGGTGTCCTGCTTCGTCCACTCGCGGAGCAGTCCCATAACCGCCTGACAGTGGTAATGCAGGATAAACTCCCGGTCTTTGTCTGAATAACCCTCGTACCAGTGCTGCATCTCCGTCACTTTCTCAAACAGATCATAAAAAACCTGCTCCAGCATACGTCCGATCTCGTCACCATAGTTGGACTGCATACCGCGGATTGCATAAGGCTGAAGCTGAATCGCAATCTCAAAAAAATGGCGAAGCCCCTTCTCAAGATCCTGCTGGGCAATACATTCTTCCAGGACAACTTCTGTCTCCTGATATAAAACCCAGTGAATCAGATCCGGAATATCCTCAAAATGATAGTAAAATGCCTGCCTTGTGATGTGGCACTCTTCTACAATATCCTTTACCGTCAGTTTCTTTACTTTTTTCTCAAACAGAAGGTTGCTGGCAGCTTCTGCAATTGTTTTTTTCATATCAATAGCCATTTTACCTACTCCTATTTCACTCAAAAAACCGCTTTGTTGCTTATGCTACCGTACATTTTTTCTTCTGTCAAGTAAATTAATTCTAAACTGTTCCTGAGGCTAACGATGTGCAAAATGAACAAATTCCCCAAGAAGACACTTTTACGTGCCCTTCGGGGAATTCGTTCATTTGCACATTCAGAAAATCTCCGCATCTTCCTAATAAAACTGATGTGCTCCGATCTTCACTCCGGTTCCGGATCCTGTATTAAAGTACAGTGCTCCTCCTACCGGATTCTCTCCGTTCAGTGCTGCCTGAGCTGCTTCTACGCAGTCACTCGGTACACCGCTTGCCAGTGCACTTGCCAGTGCTCCGCTGTACGCCGGTGTGAACTGTCCTGCCTGGTAAACAACCTCGGAAATGCTGTTCGGGAAGGAAGCACTTGCCACACGGTTGAGAACAACGGCACCGACTGCCACTTTACCTTCGCGGCTCTGGTTGCCTGCCTCGCAGTAGATGATCGCTGCCAGAAGGTTCAGATCACTAGAATCTGCTGTGGTAACAGTCTCTTCGCTTCCGGTTGACGCTGCAGAATCGTAAGTGTCCTCTGCGGTATCATAGGAAGCATCTGCTGTCGTATCTTCGCTGTAGCTGTTGTCGGTATAAGAACCGTCTGTGCCGTATGTACTATCGGACTCATAAGTTTCACCGGCATAAGTACCGTCTGTATAAGAATCGTCTGTATAAGAATCGCCTGTATTATAAGCATCACCGGTATAAGTACTATCTGCATTGTAGCTGTTGTCGGTATAAGTGCTGTCCGCAGAAGTATCATCATAAGCACCATCTGCACTGTAGCTGTTGTCGGTATAAGTATCATCTGTACTATAGCTGTCATCGCCATAGCTGCTGTCTGCATATGTATCCTCAGTATAGCTGTCATCGTTATAAGTGCTGTCTGTATCTGCCGTGCCATAGCCTGCTGCATTCCAGCCCCAGCCGTTCGGATCGTAATAGCCCTGTGCCACGCTGTCCGTTGTGTCTGTATTGGCATCTGCATCACTGACGTTGACATCCGCAGTTGAGATTGCAACGGCACGGTCTGTGATGATCGTCTCTTCGGCATCCTCTGCCGGAACGTATGCAACCGTAACGTCATCCATCTGTACCTGATACCAGTCACCATCCTCGGAAATCAGGCTGTACTCGCTTCCGTTGTCTGCACTGTCCAGAATGTCTGCTGCTGCATCCGGTGAAGAGAACAGGTTTACACCATCCCAGTTGACCTTGACGCCCTGTGTACCATAGACATTTGCCAGATATTCTGCATCTTCTCCGTATGCCAGATAATCATTCTTGATATATCCTTCCACGCCGTTTGAAATGATGTGTGACCATTTCTCGCCCTTTTCGATCAGGTCTGCAGATGCTCCCTTTGGAAGATAGCCGACGATCTCACTTTTGGTGGATGCATTTGCACGGATGTTGACCTGTGTATCTACATCTGCCACTGCACGATAAGACCACACGCTGTCTTCTATATTATTACTGTCTGTAGACGGTGCTGCAAAAACAACTGTGGAAGATAATACTGTAAATGCAAATACCGTCGCACTGCCGCAAAGTACCGTTTTCATTCTTGCTTTCATGTAAAAAAACCTCCTGAACTCCTATAACTTCACGCTTTTTTGGCATTTTTGTTATATTTGTTACAAATGTATTAACTTTTGTTACGTTTGCATCATATAACAGTTACAGTATTTTGTCAACCTTTTTTTATCTTCGTCAAGTGATGAGAAGCAAAGGATTGCACTCCCACTAAGATAGCCTCCGGCGGATTGCTGAGGCATTCTTGAATTTTAAAGTTTGAGGATATACCGCAAAAAAACATTGCTCTCATAAAGAAAGGTGAGAATCGGACTTTCTTTTATCATCGAAAGCAGCTGGCTTCCGATCTCTGTGTTGGAGCAGATCGCCACTACCAGAAAGAACAGCCAGACGATGCAGATCCCTTTTACAAATCCGAGTGCTCCTCCGCACATCCGGTTGACGCCACGCAGGATCGGCAGCCTTGTCATGATCCGCAGTGCCCGTGCAACGGCGTGCAGGGCGATACTTACCAGGTTAAAAGAAATAAAGTAGGTCAGCATGTTCAGGATCATATCCGCCAGATAGGTGGAAATATATTCCGAAAAGGTCTGAACCGCCATATTTGCATACGTGTAACTGTTGTTATTATCAAGAAGCTGCGTCTGCAATTCTTTCGGGATCGGCAGTGATTTGATGATCTTGTTCTGATCTTTTCGCGGCACATCGCTCTGCTGTGCAAATTTCTGTGTTTCTTTATCCAATTTGTCCATGATCGCATCTTCCACCAGCGTCTCGCATTTGCTCTCCACAAATGAGTAGACGGGTGTCTGCGTTTTCAGAAAATCATTGACATAGGGTGTCGAATAATAGACCAGTACACCGGAAAACACGAAAAAAAGCAGAGAGGTCAGCGTCCTCGCAAAACCTCTCATATAGCCATTGATCGCAAATACCAGCAGTACCAGTAAGATAATGATCGTAAGTAAATTCATAATTTCCTTTCTGCTATCCAAGCCGGATCAGATCTGCACTGTCCTCGGTGATCACCATATATTTGCGGAATCCACGGATACTCAGCACATTCTGGATTGGCTTGCGGTATTTGCCCTGGAATGTTTTCTGACCGTTTAACTTATAAATGGCAAATTCTTTTTCATTGAACAGCACGATTTTGTCTTTCTGCAGGGTAATACTGTTGTACTGCAGATCAAAATATTTCTGCATGGTATTCTTACCGCCGGTATTGTAGACCTTCATCAGATATTTATGTCCAGAGTCGCCTCCGTCAAAGACAAAGCCGATGCGGTTGCCGTCATGGAAAGTACTGATGATCTCCTGATCAAACTTCACCGTTTTCTTTTCTTTCGGAGACTGGCTGCCGGAAAATACCGTAAACCCGTCGGTGCGGACGGCAACTGCCGTGCTGTTGTCACAGAAAAAAATCTGCGGAGCCAGCACGTCGTCCACATTTAGCTCACCGACCTGATTGTTCAGCTCCATCTGACCTGCACTTCCGAAGTTATAAAACGCAATATGTGTACTGATCTTGTTTCCATTGACCCGCATATAGGACACTGCCATCTTGATCCCGTCCGGAGAAAGTGCCATATCCAGCGGATAACCAAAATCGTCGATCGTCGTGCGATTCTCGGCGATCAGTGTCCCGGATGCATCGTAAAAATTAACCCAGGTCACATCATCATCTGCTAGGATCACCGCCACAACACCCTGCGTTGCCACTCTTGCCTTCTGGATCGGCAGTTTTGTCTGGAACTGTCCTTTCAGTCCCTCTTCATCAAATACATAGACCTGCATCCCCTGCTGATCTGCGATCACAGCAGTCGTACCGCAGACATCCACGAACGGTGCCTGCATACTGTAGGTCGTACTCCATTTTGTATTCGATTTGCTGTCCACACAGGCTACCCCGTCGGAGCTGTATTTCAGGAAATAATCTCCAAACTCCAGATACTGCGTACTGCTCACGTCATTTCTCTCAATGCGGTCTGAGGTAAGATAGGTGCTTCCGGTGTGGAAGAATAAAAATGTCCCCAGCCCGAACAACAGGATAAACAGAAGTCCCATGGTAATCGCATTGCGGTTATGTACAAACTTCTGATGTTTTTTAATCTTATCCCACAGTTCTTCTTTTGCCTGTGGATCTTCCGTCATCTCATATGTCTCGATGCGGATATCCGGATCGTTGAGCTCTTCGTCCAGATCCAAATCCAGATCATCCTCTTTTTTTCTGAACAATTCTTTTAATTTTATTTTCATCCTCATTTCGTCCTTACTGTGCCAATTCTGAAATTTTCCTGATGCTCTGCAAAAGTTCTTCTTAAGTACCCTGCAATGTTGTTATTATAGTTTAAAAGGCATGGGATAGTCAACCATGCCTTTTACGTTCCTTATTCTTTTTACGGCAGCACGATCTTCTGTCCCGGAAGAATCGTGTTTGGATCGGTAATGCCGTTCAGATCACAGATTTCCTGAAGCTTGTCCAGATTTCCGTAGTACATCCGGCAGACGATCGCCAGCGTATCGCCGTCCCGCACCGTGTATTCTGCCTGATACTTCGTCACATCCGAAGAGGATGCCGCACGGCTATTTGCAGAGGAACTGCCGGATGTGGTGCTATCCTGCCTACCGGAAGTTCCGGCACCTCCTGTTCCATCGGTTGCTGTGCTGCTTCCCGCTGTTCCTGTGCTGCCTGTTGTTCCCATATTGTCTGTGGAATCGCCTGTTGTCGTCGTATTGCTCTCTGTACTGCTCTCTTTTAAGATCCAGGTCTTTTCAGTCTCATCCTTTGCGGCACTCTCCTTTGCAATTTCTCCTTCTGCCTGTGCCGAAGCTGCCAGAGCATCCGTTTCTTTCTGTTTTTCGGTTCCTTTTGACAGGCCACTGCTCTGCCCATCACTTCCAAGTGCCATCTCCTGTAGCGTCACTTCCATATCTTTCATGCGATTATAGTTGTTGACCATCGTCGCCCCGATCACCAGGATCGTCAGCACCAGAAACATACTTGCACCATATAAAAAACGCACCATCGTCGGAGTTTTGCTTTTCTGCTCCTGCTCCACGTTCTGTGCGTCCTGTTGTTTTTTTGCGATCCGTCTGCGGAAGTTCTGGATGGCTCCATCCTGATTCTTTGATTCCGCCTCCACGGACTGCCCTTCATTTTCTTTTACCATATAGCTCTGCATCTGTTCGTTTTTTTCGTAGTAGATGTAATAGCCGCTCTGCTTTCGAATCCCGGTGTTCTCCGTCAGGAAAACGCTGGCATTTTCTTCGCTGTCATACAGAAACAGCAACCTGTCCTCACCAGGAAACTGTTCCCGGTGCAGATCAAAGAGCTTCTCATCCGGTTCTTCTTCCGGATCCTCCATCTTTTTCGCCCAGCCGATCACTTCTCTTCCCGGAAAATACTGTTTCATTTCCCGGTAGATTTTCTCCCACATATCATCGTTTGGTTCACCCTCCGCGATCTCTACGGCTCCGTCCGCAAACAGACACTTCATGTTTTCGTTCTGCCAGACTTCACCGAGCAGCACCGCACAGCCTGTCTTTTCCAGAAATGTGATCACATAATCTTCTATATAAACCCTTTTATCTGATCCTGCATCTCCGATCTGCCGGATATTTTTCGGCAGGCCTGTCCGTTCCTTTCCCTTTCCGTCCTTTGAGGTTCCCCTGTAAACCATTTCGATCATACTCCCAATCCTCCTTTATACTACTTCCAGCTGATGCCCCTATCGTAGCACAAAGAATCTGCAAATTTTAGCAATCCGTGGGATACTTTTCAAGAACTTTCCGACATGTTTTTCATCGGATTGATGCGAATAAACCTTCCTTTTTTCGGATACACTGTAAAAGCCTTTAACACGGCAAATTTTTAAGAGAGGGATGACAATCATGTTTTCTTCCGATACGATCTGCTATTTTAATGCAGGCTCTTCCGATACCGCAGAGCTTCTCGGAAATTATCTTTCTAAAATTCTGATAAAAAGCGGTTTTTCAGATATCGCACCTGTCCTTCTATGCATCGGAAGTGACCGTGTGACCGGTGACAGCTTAGGTCCGATGGTCGGCAGTGCCCTGGAAGAACGGTACAAAAAAAGCATCCCCGTGTTTGGTACACTGAAGATGCCTGTTCATGCCCTCAATCTTGAGGAAACCATCGATGCGATCCATCTACATTTTCCGGATCATCCGCTGATCGCTGTCGATGCTTCCTTTGGAACAAAAGAACATCTTGGCTGCATTACGGCCGGCAAAGGAAGTCTCTGTCCCGGTGCCGGCGTCGACAAAAATCTGATTGCAGTCGGTGACTTTTTTGTGACCGGAATCGTAGCATCCTTTTCTCCGTTTTCACATCTGGTGCTGCAGTCAACACGGCTGTCTGCCGTGATGCCGCTCGCCTCGCAGATTTCCCGCGGGATCGCTCATGCCATTGACGAAATTGCTCCCGGCTATAACCTTTCTTCGCAGATACTTTGAAACTGCATGACTGATCTTACATGCATTTTGTCCTCATTACAGCTCCACGCGGCCTTCCAGGGCACGCAGCAGAGTAACTTCATCAATATATTCCAGATCTCCGCCCACCGGTACCCCGCTGGCAATCCGGCTGACTTTGATACCGGTTGGCTTGATCAGCTTGCTGATGTACATCGCCGTTGTCTCACCTTCCAGGCTGGAATTGGTAGCAATGATCACTTCATTGACATCGCCCTGAAGTCTTGTCATCAGCTCTTTTAATTTTATGTCCCCCGGTCCGATGCCGAGCATCGGTGAGATTGCCCCGTGCAGAACATGGTAGACACCGTCATACTTGCCGGTCTTCTCGTACGCCGCCAGATCTCTTGTATTTTCCACGACCATGATCGTCTTGTGGTCTCTTGCATCGTTCTTGCAGATCGGGCAGAGCTCATCGTCTGTCAGCGTAAAACATTCTTTACAGTATCTGACGTTCTTCCTTGCATCGATGATCGTATCCGAGAGCCGCTGCACTTCCTCGATCGGACGGTTAATAATATGAAACGCCAGGCGTTGGGCTGATTTCGCCCCCACACCCGGCAGTTTGGACAGTTCTTCGATCAGTTTTGTGATATGACTGCTATAATAATCCATCAGAACGGAAATCCTCCACCCATACCAGTAAGTCCGCCTGTCAGTTTTGACATGACTGCGTTGGTCTCTTCCTCTACTTTTCTCAGAGCTTCGTTGGTAGCTGCCATGATCAGATCTTCAAGCATCTCGATATCATCCGGATCTACGACTTCTTCTTTGAGCGAAACTTTGGTCACTTCTTTCTTACCGGAGATCGTCACTTCTACCACGCCGCCGCCTGCTGCTGCCGTAAACTCTTTCTCTTCCAGTGCTTTCTGGTTTTCCTCCATCTGACGCTGCATTTTCTGTGCCTGTTTCATCAGATTGTTCATATTGCCCGGAATACCTCCGCCCGGAAATCCTCCACGTTTTGCCATTTTCTAATCCTCCTGAATAATCTTTCTATTAATCATCTTCGCAACTGCTCAATACTTCGCAGTTACGATGCAAAAATCCATTAAAAATTGCTTTGCAATAAGATTTTTGCACACCTGAATCATATTCTTACGGTCTTCGCAGCAAGTGCTCCGACCTGTGCCGAATCATTAGTCATCTTCGATTTCTATATCCGCATGGACCAGATTTTCAAGTGCCTCCTCGACCTGCACTTTGGAAAGTCTGGTATTTACCACATGCTCATCTGCCTGCAGGATCATCTTGACTTTGACCTGCCTGCCTGTTTTCGCTGCAATGATCTGCTCGAGTACTTCTGCTTTCTTCGGATCATTGACATAAGTCTCTCCCAGAAAATCAGAAAATACGATATAAAGCGTACCATCTTCTTTTTCTGTATTAAATTTCGGAACGGCACTTGCCAGAACCACACGGAAACGCCCTGAAGTCTGTGCCAGGATCGTCCGCCACATACCGACGATCTTCTGCAGATCTTCCGGTGCTGCCTGCTGAAGCTTTGCCGGGTCTGTATTGCCCGCTGTTCCATCCGGATCTATGCCTCCCGGAGCCGCCACATTTACCGGATTTTGATAGTCAAAATTGCCCTCCGGTATGTAACCACCGGTGTCCTGCTGTCTTACCACCACGCCCGATGCCAGCTGCTTTTCCAGTCTCCGCACGCGTTCCAGTACGGAGAGCTGATCCTGCTCCATCTGCGGACGGCACAGTTTGATCAGTGCCACCTCCAGCATCACTCGCTTGGATCCTGCATATTTGATTTGATTCTGCAATTCTGAAAAAATGCGGATATAACGCATCAGCGTATCATCCCGCACCATCGCTGCCTCTTCTTTCAGCTGCTCCAGATTCTCTGCGGAGACATCCAGCACATCTTCCATATTATCGGAACTTTTAAGTAGAAGCAGGTTTCGCAGATACCAGGTAAAATCGTTTACAAGCTGCGTCAGATCACGTCCCTGCATGATCATATTTTCCAGATGCAGGATCACCTGCGTAACATCCCCGTCCAGCACTTCCCGCAGCAGTTTGCTGAACTCATCGGTATCCACCGCACCGAGTACATCCAGGACATGCTCATACGTCAGCTTTTCTCCTAAATAAAAGGCAATACACTGATCCAGAAGACTTAACGCATCTCGCATGGAACCGTCGCCTTTTTTGGCGATATAACGCAGAGCCTTATCTTCGACTTCGACCTGCTCCTCATCCATCAGCTCTCGCAGACGGTCCACGATCGTCGTGCGGGCGATCCGTTTGAAATCATAACGCTGACATCTGGAGAGGATCGTGATCGGGATCTTGTGTGCCTCCGTCGTCGCCAGAATAAAAATGACATAGGAAGGCGGTTCTTCCAGTGTCTTAAGCAGTGCATTAAACGCACCTATAGACAGCATATGGACCTCGTCGATGATGTAGACCTTGTACTTGCCGCTGGTCGGTGAGTAGGCAACCTCTTCCCGGATCTCACGGATGTTGTCCACACCGTTGTTGGAAGCTGCGTCGATCTCAATCACATTCATGGAATTTCCAGCGGCGATCGCCTTGCAGGTCTCACACTCGTTGCAGGGATTTCCATCAATGGGATGCTCACAGTTTACCGCTTTTGCAAGGATCTTTGCCACCGTCGTTTTACCTGTTCCTCTGGTACCGCAGAACAGATAGGCATGTCCGATACGCTGTGCCCTGATCTGATTTTTTAATGTCCGCACAATTGCGTCCTGGCCCTTCACATCTTGGAAGGAGTCAGGACGGAATTTACGGTATAAAGCAGTATAGCTCATGCTTTCCCTCTGTTTCTAAATACTTCAAAAATGTCTGTGGCAGACTCTCTGCCCTTACATCAGATGTGAAGTGACTCCCATCCGATACCGTCTCGATTTTATACACCAAAGCTGATGCCGATGCATTTTGCTTCTTTGATCAGCTGATCATCCGGAGATACCATCTTCAGCTTGCCGGCTACATCACCAAGCGGTACTTTCTTGACTTTGCCGTTGATGATACCTACCATGTAACCATATTCCTTTTTCATGATCAGAGTTGCTGCTTCTGCACCCAGTCTGGTTGACAGTACACGGTCATACGGACAAGGGCTTCCTCCTCGCTGTGTATGTCCCGGAACGGTAATACGCACTTCGATGCCAGTCTTCTGGAAAATCTGGTCTGCCAGTTCGTAGGATACGGATGGATGTTTTCTCTTTTTGATCTTTTCTTTTAATTCTTTCTTTGAAAGGGCTGCATCTTCTTTGGAGATCGCACCCTCTGCAACTGCCAGAATGGTAAAACCATGCCCGGATGCCGCTCTCTTGTGGATCGCTTCGATGATCTTATCGATATCGTAAGGGATCTCCGGAAGCAGAATGATATCCGCACCGCCGGCGATTCCTGCATGAAGCGTCAGCCAGCCGACTTTGTGTCCCATAACTTCAACTAAGAATACACGGTTGTGGGATGCTGCGGTTGTGTGGATACGGTCGATTGCATCGGTCGCAATGTCAACCGCACTCTGGAAACCGAATGTCATATCCGTTCCATAAATATCATTGTCGATGGTCTTTGGCAGATGGATGATGTTCAGTCCCTCTTCACGCAGCAGATTTGCTGTTTTCTGTGTTCCGTTTCCCCCGAGGATCACCAGGCAGTCCAGACGCAGTTTGTAGTAATTCTGCTTCATGGCCTCTACCTTGTCCAGTCCGTGCTCATCCGGTGTACGCATCAGCTTGAACGGCTGTCTGGATGTTCCAAGGATCGTTCCGCCTTTTGTCAGGATTCCGGAAAAATCTTTTGCAGAAAGCATACGGTAATTGCCGTAGATCAGACCTTTGTATCCATCATAAAATCCATAAACTTCGAGTTCCTGCACATTTGCACTGAGACCTTTGACTACTCCTCGCATTGTTGCATTGAGTGCCTGACAGTCACCACCGCTTGTCAGCATACCAATTCTTAACATTTGCTACCACGCTCCTCTTTTTTTCATACCTTCTTATGCAGATGTCGAAGCAAAAAACTTTCGGTCTTTTCACTTCAACGGATGCCTGCAAATTGCTTCGTTACAAAGTAACGCTCGCAATTCTGTAAACATTTAATATAAGGCAGGTGGTCCCTGCCTTCGACACCACCTGCCTTGATTATATAATATTTTTCTTCCCACTACAACGGTAAAATCAATAACTTTCTGTTTCCTTATCCAGGATCACTTCCGCAAATGTTGCTTTCCTCTCCATCAGTTTTGTCAGTTTTGCCATTTTTGATACATTTCCGATCAAGATCACACCGCAGAGCTTTCCGTTCAGGAAATACAGTTTCTCATACTGCTTCTTGCTCCTGTCACAGATCTCCAGTGTTTTATAGAGGAGATTTTTGTTTCTGCCGTTATCTCCGATTGCATACAGGGAGGTATTCATACCGTTAAAGGAGAGTGGCATCTGTACTTTCTGATATTCCACGCACTCCCCGGCTGCACTTGCTCCTGCGACTTTTCCCTGCTCACTTGCCTCGGCCCAGAGTGCTGCATTTTCCCCTTCAAATTCCACGCAGTCTCCGCATGCATAGATATCTTTTTCACTGGTCTGCATTTTTTCATTTACAGCAACTGCCCTGTTTACCTTCAGTCCCATCTGTTCTGCAAGTTCTGTATTTGCACGCACACCGCAGGAGATCAGCACCAGATTGGCTGCGATTTCTTCCCCATCTGCAAGACGAACGGCCGTTACACGCTCCTGCCCTTCGATCCGATCGATCTTTACTCCGGTGCGGATCTTGATACCGACACTCTCTGCAATGCTTCCAAGCATCGCTGCCGCACCTTCATCCAACTGTCTTCCCATCAGAACCGGAGCCGCCTCAAGAACCGTCACCTGACATCCTGCCTTTTTCAGCTCCCAAGCCGCCTCAAGTCCAAGCACACCGCCGCCGATCACGACTGTCTGTCCGTTCTTTGGGATCATCTGCCCGATTTTTTCTGCATCTTCCAGAGTACGGATCACGGCCACCTGCTCTTTTTCGCTTCCCGGGATCGGAGGGACGAAGCTTTTTGCTCCCAGTGCATAGATCAGCTTCGTGTATTTCAGACGCATGCCATCCTCAAGTGTCACTTCTTTTTCTGTTTTGTCCACCGAAATGATCTTTTTGCCGAGGATCTGATAAACCTGATTCTCCTCATACCAGCTCTCCGGTTCCACCTGGATCTGACTGATTTCAAGTCCGGCATTTAAGGCTTTTGTCAGCATCGGACGGTTATAGGTCGGATATTTTTCCTCCGAGATCATAAGAATCGAAGAAGTCTTATCCCGCTCCCGTATCGCTTTCGCCGCATTCAGTCCTGCTGTACCGTTTCCAAGGATCACATAAAATTCATCGCCGTCTTTTCGGTAAGTAGTTTCTTTTTCTTCCACCGGCACAAAATTTTCACGTCCGACACCGCAGACCGGACATACTTCCAGGGAAGAATCAAAAATTTCTCCGCACACCAGACATTTCACAAGCTTTCGACTGCCTTTTGTCGTTTTCTCCGCCTTTTTATCCTGCAGAAGAGAACCGAAATGATAGCCGTATTCGAAAGCCTCTACAAGCTCCGTATCTCCCGGACGGAAACGGATGCGAAGTCCGTCCACTGTATTCATGCGAAGCTGTTTCAGACGCTCCATGATATGCGGCACGCCTTCTCCGCTCCAGCCGTAGCTGCCGAATGCACTTGCCAGTTTCCCACCATGTGTTCCCGCAAAAATGGATGTTGTCAGATCCCAGATCGGCTTTAATGCTTCCCCCACGATCGTCGGTGTTCCAAATAAAATACCATCAGCAAATCCAATCTCTTCCAGTACCTTTGCCTGATCTGCTGTCACCATGTCGTAGCTTCGCACATCAATATCACCGCTTGCTTTGATGCCTTCTTCAATCTTTTCCGCGATCTGCTTTGTATAACCATAGGCACTTACATAAGGAATGACTACCGTTTTTTTCTTATTCGGATTAACTACGGTGCACCATCTTTCGTAAGTCTCCTCTATAAAATCAATCCCGGAATCCAGCACCGGTCCATGTCCCGGGCAGATCATCGAAACATCAAGCTCTCTTACACGTTCCAGAGCCTTCAGCATAAATGGCTTGAACGGTCCGATGATGCAGTCAAAATAATATTTCGTTGCCCGCATATAGCCTTCCCGGTCTGTCACCTTGCTGACCAGCACATCCTGAAATCCATAGTGGGAGCCGAAGGAATCGCAGGTCACAAGCACCTGTTCTTCTTCAATAAAGGTGTACATCGTATCCGGCCAGTGCAGATTCGGAACCAGCAGAAAACGCAGCGTTTTGTCCCCGATCTTCATCGTCTCGTTGTCATGCACGATCAGATTGCAGAATTCGCTGTTTACGATCTCCTTTAAAAATCCCGCTGCACAGGCAGTGGAAATGATCTTCAGCTGCGGACTTAATTTCAACAGACGCTGCACACTGCCCGCATGATCCGGCTCCGTATGATTGACCACCAGATAATCGATCTTTGTCACATCGATCACTTCGCCGAGTTTGTCCATCCACTCCTCAAAAAAAGCTTCTTTTACCGTTTCAAATAATACGGTCTTTCCGCCGCTTTTGAGCACATAAGAATTGTAGGTTGTGCCAAATTCCGTGTACATGATAATATCAAAAACCCTGAGCGTGTCATCCACGATTCCCGCCCAGTAAAAATCATCTCTAAGCTTTAATGTTTTCATAGCATACCTCCTGTGGTTTTGTGAATGCTCTATATCTTCACAGCTGCATTTTTTATTCTTGTTTTAAAATGCCCTGTGCAGCTTTAAGCTTTTTATTATGTTTAGATGTGAGTGTCAAAAGTCTCCAACTATGATGCCTACGGATTGTTCCGTGCGTTGCACTCCCA
>UMII01053881.1_pt1 | contig 23390 bp, 13 predicted proteins | sample 1965731 | NCBI WGS metagenome assembly UMII01 (sample SAMEA4836118, study PRJEB28245) | human gut metagenome | biome: gut microbiome; material: fecal sample | place: Denmark | collected 2008
AATTTGTTCTCGAAAAGAAAAACATCTCACTGAAATTCAGAGGGTCTGAAAATCAGAGGATACTTTGCAAAAAGGACGGGGTATGGGTGAACAGCGAAGAATTTTAAAGCTACTATAAAATTTCACAAAACAAGCAAGAAAAATTAACATATTTTTGTACACCATTTGATATAATTAGTTAAAACTATTAAGCCACAATGAAACGTAGGAAAATAATAACCAATTCATTGAATAGTGCGACAGTAACGAGAGATCATGCGTTGCGCATGATCTCTTTTTTTAGCCAACCGAACGAACATATGAGCCACTTTAATATAAGAAATAGAGCTTACATATGGTTAGGAGGATCATTGTGAATGAACTAAGATTTTGCACTTACACCCATAAGCTAGTCTATGACGAAGATAAGCTTCTTCAAAGACAATTGATCGTCTTGAAGAACAAAGACGGCATTATCGAAAAGTGGACAGATCTTCACAAATATGTACGAAGCGGAAAGAAAACTTACTCCAGAAGCGTTTTCAGCGGAAATGATAAAAGATGTGTAACTGTCTGCATTTTCCTCAACTACATTTTCTTTGATAAATATAATATCAATAAGCTCACAGACGTCACAGCTAGTATGGTAAAGGATTTTCTCAACGATTATGGGCTGTGCAGGCTTCCAGGCGACAATGAAGATACTCACAGAAGCCAGAATACTGTTAATTCATGTATCAATGTTATCATGGATTTTCTTGAGCTTATGATCGAGGATAATCCCAAAACGAAGCTAAAGATCGCTGACCTGTATAGGACAGAAAGTGTGTTCAGCAAGACAAAACGAAAATATATCAAAAGAAGAGTTCCCGTATTTGAGGTGAATTTCAAGCCGCAATACAAGAAGATATTCAGAGATCTCCCCGAGGGTGCTTTCCAGATCATAATGAACGAGATCGTTGCTAACCATAGAAACGTTCTAATGCTTGCGGCGTTGGGGGCTTTTGCAGGACTAAGACCTTCTGAATGCTGCAACGTCCGCCGTGCAGACTCTGCCCTTGGTGCAGGCATCATGTTTGAAACTGTTGACGGCGAAGTCACAAATGTACTTATCGACCTCACGGAAGAGAAAAATCTCAGGTCAGACCTTATCAGCGTTGGCGGGATCAAAAAAGAACGTGTTCAAAAGGTATACCCTGCCTTTATTGAAGCTTTCATGAGCTGTTATGATATGTATATGGAATATATCACAGGTAAGCCGTATGAGAAAGAATATGGTGCTTTGACCAACTCATCAACAGGCAAGGCGTATACATATGACTCGTATTACATGGAGTTCAAAAAGGTCATAAAAGACTGCATACCAATAATGCTCAACGACAGCGATCAAAAGGTAGTTAATTATGGGCATCTGCTTCAAGAAAACAATATAAGTCCACACATATTCAGGCACTGGTTTTCCGTCAAGCTGACGCTATACGGTGAGGACGCAGCTGGTCTTATGAACTGGCGTGGCGACAAATCACCAGAATCTGCGCTAACATATTTAATGGATAAGAGCGAGCTGGAAAAGGAATATGAGATCGTAAGCGATGAAATATTCAACTACTCACTGTGGAAGGCAGAAAAGCAACATGGAACAGATCAACTTTAAAGAATATCTTGACGGCAAAAAGCGATCCTACAAAATCCACGACCCCAACTTTAATATAAAAGTCTCAAAGCTTTTCGTAAGCAACAACAACTTCGGTCAGTCATTCATTATCAAAGACAACGAAATATTCATAGATAAGTCAGCAATTAGTGTATTCGACAAGAGGCTTGACATATTCTGCAGGAACTACAATAAGACTGCAGAAGAAAAAGCTGAGTATCTGATTAAAACTCTCAATGAGATCTTTCCTAAAACAGCTTTCTTTTTTAAAAAATATACCAAAAGCTTCGGAATTGACAGTGATATCACTCTACAGCTTCTGGATTTCATATTATTCTTTCTCGCTGGTGAACTCCACGAGTCCACCGACCAAGAAATAGCCAGCTTAGTTGACAGTGCCTTTGATGAATTACAGCATGGTGTCGGAGATATTTTGGCAGACTTCATAAACTATGTTCATGATAATACCAAAACTATCTATAAGAATAGATACTACATGAACAATTATACAGACAACAGCGATAAAAACTCAGCTTATGATCCTGGTAATTATCTTAAAATACTCTATCATCTGTATAACAAGGACTATATCGAAGACAACGATATGTATGCCCTTGCGGCGAGGTCAAAGAAATATACGGATACATGGCTCTTCCTCTCAATGCACTTTCTCTGTGCATTAAGAAATACTGACCTCGTAAGGATACCTCACCCTAGGCTTACACTTGCCCCAAAAGATATCTTGGAGCAGGTGGAAAGCGGAACATTCTCAGAGGCAGATGCAAGAGCCACCATATATTCAGTACTGTATGAACTTGAGGCTTTCAGACCTACCCCACACAAAACACAAGGTACGAGCGGTGTTGCTTCAATTAAACTGCATATCCCGGAGAGCGTTGAAACGCATATAGGCACGCTTTTCGCACTGGCAGAAGCACACTTTCAGCTATCCAAAAGCGATCCTAACAAGCCGCTTATCAAGGTCATAACAACATACAGTGAGATCAACAGATATATGGGAGAAGAAATCGGAGAGCTATTTCTCGAATCCGATTTCAGAGCAAGGGCGGCTAACAAGTCATATATGCAGATGATATATATTCTTACGGACGATATCCTTAACGCTAATGATGAATTTAAAGTAAAAGGATATATGCTGGCGGCACTTGCACGTTCCCACAAAGGCACATATGGTGAGTTCGCACAGACCACAAGTACATATTTAAAAGACGCCAAAATGAGCGGATACACGCCTGAATTTGTCGCTAAAGAGCTTTTTGAGCGAGGTGTTTTGTCGGTTATTCCGTCGATGCTTCTTAAAATGGTGGCAGGAGATGAATACAAGAAGTTGTCCGTAAAGGGTCAGACAAAGATGATACAGGCATTAAATATGTCTCCCCTTGAAGTCGAATCCACCATATCTGCTATGCAAAAGAATATTAATCATTCCACTGAGATCGTCAAGTCCATTTACAAAGACCATTCAAAAGAGGATATCTTAAAAATACTGCACCGCATAGGAAATGGCGAAGCGGTGTCAAAAACAAATTCTTGTATGTGTCTTGTAACTGCAATGGGAAAGGTATGTCCATACCCTGGTCATTCCAACTGCCCTTCCTGCGAATATGAACTAAGCACCAAGACGACTATGTTTCTTATGGTCCGTGAAGTCAAACGATTGCAGGGGATATACAAAGCTACAAATAATATGATAGAAAAAGGTCGTTGCAAAGCGATAGCTACGGATATCGTTGCACCACGAATTGAGGAAATGCTCAAAGTAATGGAAGAAACCTACGGCTCTGAGGCTGTAGTAATGTTAGAGGAAATAGTAAGGCAGGCGAACAATGGATAAACATACAGCTATACTTGCAATTCCAGAAATAGACGAGATAACAATTAAAGAAGCAAGGCGGCTTTTCTTGGCTTACAAAGAAAAAGGAATAATATCCAATAGTAATTTTGATGATGACAGGTGGGCACTTAATAATGAAACTACAGGATTTCATTTCAATTTTCAGATCGACAAAAATAAATTCAAACAGTTCGGTGATGATCTGAAAATTACCTACAAAGATTTTAAGACCTATCTCAAAACATTCATAGTATGCCAAATGGGCGAGCTGGAACTTGGCTCTCTGCGATCTATTATCTATTGTACCAAGAGGATAGTATATAACAGGACTGAGGATCTTGATGCCTTTTTAGAGAGCAACAATGGCAACTGGATAGGCAGAATAACCGAATTCTTTTCAATGATACCAGCAGCAGGACGAGAAAAAGAGCTTTTGGATTGGCTATCATTATTTGATGAAGCCGACGAGCGAGTTCGTATCGGCAAAGACGGCTCAAGACGTTCTCTTGCGTCATTTGAAAGCTATTTTCGTTTTGATGATATAATCAAAAGATTTTGGTCTGAATCACAAGACGACGATGAAAAGCTATTCTTCTTCCCTATCTGGATGTGGTGGAACATATCAGGTGTTCTGCCCCTAAGACCATGTGAATTTGTTGTGACCCCAAGGAACTGCCTAAGCACTATCAACGGCAAGCATACTATCGCAGTTCGCAGAAACCGCATCAAAGGCTCAGGCAAAGTCAAGTCATACAAGATAGATACTGACTATGAAATAAACAGATACGCAATACCTGAAAAGCTTACGAAAGAAATAGAATGGTATCTTGATAAGACCAAAGGCTGTACAGAAGCAGATACTCATACTCTGTTTGTAACAGAAACGCACTATGCAAAGTGGGAAAGATGTACTCCATACACAAGCAGATATTTTTCATACATAAATCTGCGCACCTGCCTGCGCTATTTCTTCAAACTTATCATTCAGGAACGTTATGGTTACAAGATAATTTATGAGGCCAATAACAGTGGGCTTCCTGATGAGAAAAGCATAGAATATCTGCACCTTGGCGACACAAGACATATCGCACTTATCAATCTCATTGCCGAGGGTGCGACGCCAGTAGTAGCAATGATGCTTGCAGGGCACGATAACCCCGAAATGTCTGCACACTATTACTCAAATATAGCACAGCTTATCGAATGCAGGACTTACAGGCAATTTAAAAAGCTTATCAAGGGAAAGCAATCATATTCCCTCAGCAGACCGACACCGAAGCTGCCTGTCAAGATGAGTATTCCACTTGACAATGGCGGCAGATGTTTTTCTGAAGATGTTGCTAAAGGCAACTATACAAATTGCTACAAGGTAATGGGGCCTGGCGGCGAAGTGGGATTCTGCAAAAACTGTGAGTACTATAAGGACGATTCAAACACATTTTCAGACCAAAAAGATGTGTATGTGAATAAGATAGAAAATGAATGCCGATTGCTGGACGATATCGTGAAAAAGGTTCGTAAAGAAAAAGGTGACGTTGAAGATATCATTCAGGTAGTCCTAAGGCTTCGTGACGCTGATTATTCTTATCAGCAATACCTTATGGAAAAAATGGAGGAAAAGGAAAATGGCAAGAGTTAAGACCTACAAGATCGATGAAATAATCAAGCTTCTTAATGAATATAGATTTGAAAACTCCGGTGCAAAGGTAACTATCCCAAAGTTCGGTGAGTATATAAGAGACAAAGGATATGCTATCGAGGATCACACTCTTCGCCGTGATGATGAGTTCAGAGCCTATCTGAACAAGATCAATGAAGATGATGAAAACAGGCTTCTCAATGGAGTTGTGACATATAGGACGCTCGACGCAGATGCGTTTCTCGCCAAAAACAACTCACGAAGCAAATTAAAAGAAGCATTAACAACACGAGATCGTTATTATGCCAACATTGCGGCTAGGGCGGCAGACGCAATAAAAGCAAAAAGAGCAAGTGATAAAAAGGTGCAAGAGTTAGAAGCCCGTATCAGCGAGCTTGAAGCCCTTGTAAGTGAATTAAATACAAGGCTTGAAGATATGAAAGCAAAGAATACCTCAGAGGAGCTTAAAAAGAAAAATGAGACTATCAGAAAGCTAAAAAACGTTCTTGATGATTATGTCTATCCTGACGCCGCAAATGCCATTCTTAAGAAAGAGGGTATTCTTGAAGTATCCAACAGTCTTGTACCAGAAGAAGTCATTGAATCAAAAACAGTGTCTGCTGATACTGATATCAACGAAGCTCCTGACAAGAAGTTGTCAAAATATGATTCGGTCAATTCAATTCTAGGTGGTTTTGATGAATAAGGTAATATTAACTGACGCAGTGCCTGATATCGAAAAGTACTGGGATTATGAAGCAAACGAGGGTAAGAAACCCTCTGATTTTGGAGCGTCCTCAAGTGAAAAAGTCTGGACAAAATGTCCTATATGCGGAACTTCGGTAAGAAGAAATGTTAGATTTACCTGGGAAAAAGACGAAAATGGTGTAGGACACGTTATACACTGCCGAATCTGCGGCAAGCGAAACAACAATAATTCTCTCGTTGTTCTATTCCCTGACATCAAAAAATATTGGATATATGAGAAGAACGAACACGACCCGGAATACTATTCTATTTCTTCCGGCAAGAAAGTATATACCCGTTGTCCTAGTTGTGGGGAAGAAAGATATATTGCCATATGCGATCTCATTGTCAAAAGAAATGACCGATATGAACTAACGCAATGCATTGATTGTTCACTTACCCTAAATCCAAGAAGAAATGTAATAGGCTCTATCGCTAAAAATTATCCTGATATAGATAAATATTGGGACGATAAGAATATATCTAAGCCTGACGAAATAGCGCTTAATTCGCAAGAAATGATATTTATACACTGCCCCACTTGCGATAAGCTGGTCAAGAGGAGAGCATTAAATTCATTTAGGAGAGACGATCAAACAGGCATATATACGCTTCTTGATTGTCATAAATGTGCGGCTCAAAAAGCAGGCAAAATACGAGGATTAAATCAAAGCGGTGCTCTTATTGACAAATGTCCCGAAATAGAGGAATGGTGGGACGCTGAAAACAACACTATAGCGCTTAAAAATATCACAAGGGGTTCTCACTACGAAGCACAGCTGAAATGCCCTGCCTGTCATAGCAGCTTTACACGGCAAATACACTCATTTGTAAACACAAAAAGGGACGGCAGACTATTGCCTGTCGCCTGTCCAGAATGCGGATATTCCTCCAAGGGAGATCCTAACGATAACATATTGAAACTTTGTCCAGAGGTAGATAAATGGTGGGATTACGAAGCTAATTCTCCTTATCGGCCAGAACAGTTTACCAAAGGCTCTAAGTTCCAAGCGCATTTCATATGCCCAGATTGCGGAATGCGCTTATATACAGACATTCATTCACTTATGAAAAGTGATGAAAATTGAAAACTGCATATACGTCACGAAGGAAAATGTCTCAAATTCCGATCAATGAAAAGCGATAATAACCTTGTTAAGCAATACCCTCAAATAAAGGAGTGATGGGATTATGAGGAGAACGGCAAAGCACTTCCTGAAGAATTCACCATACACTCTGCCAAACGAATGCATTTCATTTGTCCCTCATGCGGAGCAAAAACTTATCGCAGAATAACAGACGCTTTTACCATTGAAGCAAATAGCGGCAAGCCAATCTTATTTAATTGCCCTTATTGTCGAAATAAGAAAGCTCTGGCGGGATATAACTCATTACTAGATACAAACCCTGAGTTAGCAAAAGAATGGTCCGATAATAATGATCTGAAAGCGAGTGAGGTGCTTCCTACTTCAAGTTCTCGTGTTCAATGGGTATGTCCAACCTGCCGTGGTAAATACTACGCAGCTATTCGTGATAGAAAAGTTGGTGATGACGCCTGCCCTTATTGTCAAAACGATAAACTTCTGCCTGGATATAACTCATTACTAGACACAAACCCTGAGTTAGCTAAAGAATGGTCCGATAGTAATAATCTTAAAGCGAGTGAGGTACTTCCTACTTCATGGTCTCGTGTTAAATGGGTATGCCCAACCTGCCGTGGTGAATATTCTGCGATTATTCGTGATAGAAAGGCCGGTGACGACGCCTGCCCTTATTGTAAAAATGATAAAGCTCTGGTGGGATTTAATTCGCTACAGGATAAGAATCCTAAATTAGCCGAGGAATGGTCCGATAGTAATAATCTTAAAGCGAGTGAGGTACTTCCTACTTCATGGTCTCGTGTTAAATGGGTATGCCCAACCTGCCGTGGTGAATATTCTGCGATTATTCGTGAAAGGAAAGTCGGTGACGATGCTTGTCCTTATTGTAGAAATGATAAAGTTCTGGCGGGATTTAATTCGCTACAGTATAAGAATCCCGAATTAGCTAAGGAATGGTCTGCTAATAACGTACGGAAAGCAGATGAGGTGCTTCCTACTTCAAGTTCTCGTGTTAAATGGGTATGTCCGACCTGCAAAGGCGAGTATTCTGCGATTATTCGTGACAGAAAAGTCGGTGATGACGCCTGCCCTTATTGTCGACAAACAAAACTTCTTAAAGAACAAACCTCACTTGAGGTCATAAATCCCGAATTAGCTAAGGAATGGTCTGCTAATAACGTACGGAAAGCAGATGAGGTGCTTCCTACTTCAAGTTCTCGTGTTAAATGGGTATGTCCAACTTGCCGTGGTGAATACTACGCAGCTATTCGTGATAGAAAAGTCGGTGATGACGCCTGTCCTTATTGTAAAAATGATAAAGTTCTGCCTGGATTTAATTCGCTAAAAGTTAGGCAACCTGAACTTGTAGAGCGAGAATGGTGTTACCCAGAAAATATACTGATCGGAGTTTATCCAGATCAAATTCTTGAATCATATCCAGGTCAAGCATGGTGGAAGTGTCCAACCTGCAAAAGAAAATATCTTATGTCTGTAAAGGATAGATTGATGAAACAAAAACGTGGTCATGTTGCCTGCCCTCAATGTCGTGGGAGAAGAAGGGTGAGATCGTTTTGGGTTTGATAACTTTCTGTTACCCTAGATTTGTGTCAATTAAAGCAGCCCCAATTTTTTTATAAATCGTTATTTCGTATGAGTGGGATTTTTAGTATAAAAAGCAATCTAACTTTATGGGTTAAAATGCCTCCAATCACATTTTAAAAGAATATCTAACATTATAGTGAGATATATTGACTTTTTCGGCTTTTTATGCTATAATTTTCACAACCCATAACCGTATCTGATGATACAGAAAGGAATGAAGTATAGTGGCAGTAAGCTACAATAATCTATGGAAACTACTTATTGATAGGGGAATGAATAAAACCGAACTGAAAGAAGCATCTGGAATCAGTTTTAATGTCATGGCTCGCATGGGAAAAAATGAAACTGTTTCTCTTGAAAGCCTTGAAAAGATATGTATGGTACTGAACTGTAACATTGGCGACATTATGGATATTACTACCAAAAGAGAAACTAGATCATTCACTACAATAGAACTATTTGCAGGTGCAGGTGGACTTGCCCTTGGCGTGGAGAGAGCCGGATTTAATACCCTTGGCCTTGTAGAAGTGGATAAGGATGCATCTGATACGCTCCGCAGAAATAGGCCTGAATGGCGAGTTATCAATGATGATATTGCAAATATATCCTGCCTTGATCTGCAAAATTACTTTGGCTTGAAGCAGGGCGAGCTTGATTTACTTTCGGGTGGAGCACCTTGTCAGAGTTTTTCATATGCGGGAAAAAGGCTTGGGCTTGAAGATGCCCGTGGAACGCTGTTCTATCACTATGCTAAATTCTTGGAACAGCTCCAGCCTAAGATGTTTCTTTTTGAGAACGTTCGTGGTCTGCTGACTCACGATAAGGGCAGAACATACAAGACTATTACAGATATTTTTGAAAGCACAGGCTACACCATTCAGAAGAAAGTGCTGAATGCGTGGAACTACGGTGTTGCTCAGAAGCGTGAACGACTTATCACTATCGGTATCAGAAATGATCTTACAAATCAGATCAAGTTCACTTTCCCTACACCACATGAATATAAGCCTGTTCTCCGTGATGTGCTGCTCGACTGTCCTAAGAGCGAGGGTACACCCTATTCGGAGTATAAACGTAAGATATTTGAGCTTGTTCCTCCGGGCGGATATTGGAGAGATATTCCTGAGGATATCGCCAAGGAGTATATGAAAAGCTGTTGGTACATGGAGGGCGGCAGAACGGGTATTCTCCGCAGACTCAGCCTTGACGAGCCGTCGCTCACGGTACTGACTTCTCCGAGCCAGAAGCAGACAGATCGCTGTCACCCCCTTGAGCCTCGTCCATTTACTATCCGTGAAAACGCACGTTGCCAGAGTTTCCCCGATGAATGGCAGTTCTGCGGAAGTATCGGCTCACAGTACAAGCAGGTCGGCAATGCAGTACCCGTAAACCTTGCTTATGATATTGCAAAACAGATAAAAATAGCGTTGGAGGGATTATCATAATGTGGACACTTAGTTTCATCAGCGAAGAAGATTTTACAAAGCACGTCAAGAAAACCATTGAGAAGTACGGTGAAAAGCTGGAATCCTTCGACTTGAAGCGTTTCAACAAGAATATCATTGACCCTATCAAGCTGATTTTCGATAAGACAGTTTATCAGGCTTCTTGGGAAGAAATCGTCAGCAACGAGATTTTTCGTCAGCGTGACAAATCTAACAATAATGATATAGGCTATTTCCACCAACGAATATTCAACTACATCGACAAGTGCCATGTTCCCGACAACGGCAAAGAGGGTGGCTGGGATGTTATTTTTGAGAATCCTGATGGTATTTCCCTACCAGATGGCAGCGTAGTACATACAGTTTATGTTGAGATGAAGAATAAGCACAATACAATGAACTCTGCATCGGCAGGCAAAACATTTATCAAGATGCAGAATCAGCTCCTCAACGATGATGATTGTGCTTGTTTTCTTGTTGAAGCTATCGCCCAAAGGTCGCAGAATATCAAATGGGAGACTACCGTTGACAAGAAAAAGGTCGGTCATAAACTGATACGTCGTGTGAGCATTGACCAATTCTATGCACTTGTAACAGGCCAGGAAGATGCTTTCTATCAGATGTGTATGATGTTGCCGTCAATCATACAGAAAGCTGTAAACGAACTTGAGGGCTCTATTGTTCCGCATGATACTGTTATAGATGAGCTGAATAAGCTTGCTAAGAAGCAGAATATTGACAATGCGAACCTTGCTGTGGCTATGGCAGTGTATATGCTGGGGTTCGGAAGTTACAAGGGGTTTGTATAATAATATCAAATATGATATTATTCATGGATAGGGGTGAAAATAATGAAGTATGCAATTGACCGATATGGAATTGGAAATGAAATCGAGGTAAATGCTGATGATTTTGATAATCAGCATTATATTCCACAACGTCGCACACGTTTTTACTGTCCTGAATGTAACGAAATAGTTTTCTTTCGTGCTAAAGGAGGAAGTCATCCAAATCAGTTCTATCATAAGGAAAAGACTGACAGGACGCCTGAATGTGACAAACGAGTTGATGGCCGTTCAAATCTCACCATAAGTCAAAGAGTTGGTTTACCATTATTCATCACTCAAATCAGCACCGGAAACTTCCAGCTAAATATAGGATTTCCTGCCATTAGTGCAAAAACATTAGATAATGCTGCACAATTTGATTGTACTGTAAAAATATCTTCTTATCAACAATGTAGAACGGTCAAAGTCAATCAAACAAATTTTCTGTCAGACAACACTACTCTTATCCCAATCGATTTTATTCCATTGTACGGAAGAAATTATTCTATTTCCGTTGTTGGAAAAGCACAATTTTTTGATTTGCAAAGAAAATGGTCTAATTACGCAGATGGTTTTGAGTCTAATGGAGCTATATTTTCATATAGCGAAACAGGAGGAAAAAAAATTCGTAGAGGTGATAGCATATCTACTAACAGATACTATTATGCTGTTATCAGAAACGACTTTTTATATCATCCTAACATCAGCCAAACTGTAATTGGAAAGGCCATAATCAATAAGACAGCTTTCAAAATAATAAAGTTTATGATTGATGTGTCAGTTGATAATGCAAGAGAATTTACACATATCAGCTCATATATGAAGTCGAGTTTCGGCGTGTGGCTGTTAGAATGTCCTCCAGAACTGATTCCTGTTTGGCCGCCCGTTGTCCAACAGGATTATATGATTCCCGTAAAAAACTATTCAAAGGTAGTTTGTGCTGTATCAAGTGGTAATGATAAACCAAATGTTTATTCTTATTTTGGCAATGCCGTGTACAGAAAAGAAGTAAAAACCATATCAAAGGGGATTCATACAGTTGAGCTTTCACTCGGCTTGTATCCAACAATCTTATCTGTGGACAGAAAATATGCGGGCAGAGAGATAACATTTGTTGCAAAAGCACTTCATCGAAGCAATTACTCATATAACTTTTCATTCATCAGCTCAACAGGCGATAAAAATGAATTAACTCAAATAAGCAAACATGAAGTTTCCAAATCCTTTTTGTTAGAATCAAACAGCAAACTTGAGCTATATTTAGGCACTTCTGAAATGGTTTATAAGCATTTATCAATTAGAGAACAACAAACATTGATTTCCGGTAATCAAGAAATTGCCGAAATATCTTTGCTTATAGGCTCGAGTATCTATGCTTGTATTAATCTTAATAAAAAGAAGTTATCAAATACCAACTTGACCAGTTTTTATCATACAATTAAAGCGTCTGCAAAGGGACAATTGATACCCGCTCCTGTATGGGTAAATAATATATTGCAATACCTTAAAAAAAATCAATATGAGCAGCTTTATCAAGTAATAATCAGAACAATGGATAATAATATGATTCATATTGAAACAGTTCGACAATTGCGATTATTTGATTTATCACTCGGAATATCGAACAACGAATAGCAAATGGAGGATAGAAAATTATATGTATAATATTTCCGAATTATCAAATGATGAAATCAAATATATTTGTGAACGTATGAATTTTAAGGATGTAAGATATTACTTACAAATGCATCCTAAAGAATTTAACAAAATCAAGCCGGGATTTACTGTTAAAAAGATGACAGTCGATGAAACCCTTTCATTTCTTATAAAATACGCAAATAAGCCATTTATTCAATTTGTAATACAGAGTGCTGTTAAACAATGGTTATCAGAAATTAAAGATTATCGTGACTCGCTTGAGCATGATGGTTTTACCGCTGGAGAGGCTTTACTAAAAACCCTTCCCGACTGCGTTTTCTGCGATAAAATAGAATTGTACTTCAAACTGACTAAGCAAGAATATACTGACGATTATATAAAATTGATCATCGACGCATTATCTCTTGTTAAGAAAACATCAGATGCCGTACTTAAAGAACACCATATCGAAATTCAAAATGCAGAAATTGAAAGACTAAATGCCGACATTCAGACAATCCGTAAACAATTGACTAAAGAGAAGGAACATGCGGAAGCATTAAAGCTTGCTTTTGATGATGTAAATAAACAGTTAAAGAATAATCAAGGTCTATTAAGTGATACAACTAATAAACTGCATATTGCTGAATCAACTATATCCAGTTTGCAACATGAATTTGAGAGTTATCAGTCGCTTGAAAGATATGTAGGAAGTGAAGTGTCACAACCTTTGATTTCAAATTATCAGTATACTTCAATAGGTCAAATTCAATATGATTACAACGAGCAGCGATGGATATATAGGCTTGCCAATATTACTGAGGACGGCTTGATCGTCCCGTTTATAGCTGATGAAACAATTCCACATTATTTTTCTAATCGAGATCGCCTATATTGGAGAAATGGACCTACTGCTGATCATGCTATAGGTATTTGGAATTGGAATGCCCGTCCCAGAGATACTGATCCTGACAAAGATTATGTAGAAACAGACTTTTGCAACAGTATTCAACTTACGCAGGTAGTTCAGTTGTCGGACTGTAAATCACTTGATGATGTAGTGTCCTTGCTAAAAAGCGGAATATCGATACAATTTGATTGCACCAAGCTGCTGTTTGTATATAAAGTGGATTCTATCTTAAACGGTTTACTTTGCTCATCTACTGATTTTGAGTGTACTAATGATAAAAACTTTCTTAAATCAACCGTCTATACACTTCCACAATATAGAATCAAGTTATCCGATGTAATTGAACTTGCTGGTATCAAGATTTATAAGTATGTATCGTTCGGAATACCGCTGTCAATTTTTCAGGTTTGTGACCCTTATGAAGCAGTTAAATCCCTTATAATTTCTCGGTTTACTAATACTAATCTTCGTGAATATGGACTATCAAAAAAAGAAGTTCAGCATTGCAGGAACTATTTGATGGATGTTCCTACTCAGACTATAATTCAAGAATTAACACTTGCCTACAATTGCTCAAATAAAACAGCACAAGAATACATCAATGGTTTTATAAGTTTAGCTGACAAATACTTATCAGCTTCCGATATTGATACAGCTATCATTTCCCGTGCTATACAAGGAAATGCTGAGTTACTTGATTTATGTAAGCAACAGTTGACAGATGAATGGAAAGTCGAAAATGAAAAACAACTTGACGAGGCTGAAACTAAACTCAATGATATATTAAGTTCGATTGAAAGCAAACAGAGTGAAATAAATCAACTAAAAGTTGACAGAGACAAGTTATCTGCTGAAATGAAGCAATTACAAGCTACACTCAGTCAAAGAGAGCAGCTTGCATCAGATGTTGAAACTAAAATTTCCATGCAAATAGAAAAGGCAAAGCAAAATGCTGCTGATTTTATCAGTAAAATGGCATTTGTATCTACACCCTCTTCATCTGTTGTAAATGGGACGCAATCTTCAACTAAATTATCGGTTTTTAATTCGCATATTGATTGCGTTGAAGACGGAGATATTGATGATATTGAAACGTTCGAAGATGAATTGAGCGAAAATCTGACAAGAGCCGGGTATGATGATGATCAGTCAATTGAAATTTCACAAGCTATTAGTTTTGGAATATTTGAGAAATGCCCATTGGCAATAAGTGAAAACGCCAAACTCATTGCTCAGTGTTTAGCAGCTGTTCTTAATGGTGGTACTGTATCTGAGGTGTTTGTACCAATTCAAGGAATCAACATTGAGGAACTGTCCACCGCTATCAATGATAACATTAGCAAAACATCAACCACAGTATGTCTTATCCACGGAATTTTTGATAGCTATTCTATTAATCTTTTTAATGCGCTTTCAAATATCATGCAAAACTGGGACGATATTATTATACTCCTATCATTTGAAGGCATACCGTCAAAAATGCTTATGCCCGGAGTGTGGAATCATGCAATTTTTATTGATGGTGATAGTGGCTTTGAGAAAAACGGAGTTGAGCCCTTACACTCATTTACTATTCACGATTGCTTTGATTTTCACAAAAGAGATATTGATGCAAAGAAGTATAAGGAAGCCAAAAGAACAATCAAATTATTTATGAAAATACTTAGTCATACACAAATCGGTATGTATTCAAGATACCTATCATTATATAATATTTCGTTAAATGATAGTGATTTGATACTTCTACAACTTATTGCTGTGGCTCGTTCAATAGGTGATACTGAACACTTAAAGGAATTATTCCATGAAAATGGGACGGAGAATGGCGAAAAGTTACTTGATTACATAGGTAAGGAATAACAAAAATGAATTCGATTATAGATAAAATGGCTACCGACCTAGGTATTTATCGTTATCATGATGAAGATGTAACTTTCTATAACTGTCGAGTAATTTATTCGGCAATGTCATGCTGGGTAAAGGCTATCACTATGGATCAACCGGTTGGCAGTAAAGAAAATCATCTATCAGGGGTGAGCCGAAGACATATATATGAGCGTGGAAATACTATTTTACAATCGCTTATTAAAATGAATCCGGAGACAAGCTCTTGGTTTAATGTAGAAGATGCCAAAGAAAATCCTATTGTGATAATAAGAAACAGATTATTAAATCATGGTGATTTATTAAATGAAGGTTACGACACTAACTTAGCTCTTTCTTTTGCACATAAAAAACAGTTTATTCCTGGTTATGACACAATATATGGCGAGATCTTAGAAAAAAACATCTTTTACTCTGGAATATCGGCACTTTGTAGTAATAATGTTACAAAACAATTAAAAGTAAATGAAAATACCGAGAAATGGCTGAAAAATTTTTCAAAAAAAATATGGTGGTCACCCATTCCTTCAAAAATGGGTGAATTAATGTATTTTAACCCATCACATAAATCCAGAAACAACTATACAGCCTGGAATAATTCATTACCTGATGCGCCGGACGAGATTATCCTTGGTAGATTAATGATTAATCAAAACAGCTTTGAATATTATTTGCTAAAGCCAAAAAGTAAATTATTGCACAGATTAGATCCCTTTTTACAAGAACAAGGATATCATATCAGAATAATGTATGAATTAAGAAAGGAAGCAAATAATTGTGTGGTTGCCATAGCAAAAAATTTTGGTGATCATATTCATCTTCAACTATTTACACATCTTCCTACAAATGAACAAATAATGCTTGAAAGCTATGCCTGGCCATATAATAGAATAAACGATATGCTATGTTGGACAATGTATGATTACATTTGGAACTATATTAAACCGCATTTTGAATCAATAGGTATACGAGTAGTGGAGGAATAACATGGATAAATATGGAGTTAGAAACACGCATGAAGCGTTGAAAAACAAACTTATAAATTATATCAGCACAATATACCTAGGAAAAAATGATTCCCTGCGTTCTGCTTGTCTTTCAGAGTTAGAAAAGCCAGGATTGTTGTATCAAGAGCCTTATATTGAGGCTAACCATGCCTATTTATCAGTTCCAGATGGCATAAATAAAGCTGATCTACCTAATGATGTCAAACTTATTCTTCAAGAGATGATAAACAGAAACCTTGGTGTATTTGCAAGTCCTTACCTACATCAGATTGAATCATTGGAAAATTATTATCGTGGAAAAGATTTATTCGTATCCACAGGAACAGGTTCAGGTAAGACAGAGTGTTTTATGTGGCCTTTGGCTACAAAGCTGGTAATGGAACAGATAAATTCACCTGATACATGGAAAATTCGAGGTATTCGTACTATAATGCTTTATCCTATGAATGCACTTGTATCCGATCAAATGGGTCGTCTTAGAAAAATGATTGGCAACGGCAAAAATGGATTCCATGATATAATTCACAAAATTGCTCCAGGTTCTCGTGTTCCGCAATTTGGTATGTATACCGGACGAACTCCTTACCCTGGAGAAAATAATTATGATGAAAACGTAAAGTATGCTGAAACAATTAGAAAAGATATACTTACACAATCCGAAGAGGTACAGGATAAGCTCAGAGAATTGGGAAAGTATCCTTCAAAAGCTGATCTTGAAAGCTTTGCAGATAGACTGGAAGATCAAGGAGCAATACTAACCGATCCTAATGATGCAGAACTTGTTACCCGATATGAAATGCAGATGTTCTGTCCTGATATTCTTATCACTAACTATTCAATGCTTGAGTATATGCTTATGCGTCCGATTGAAAAACCAATTTGGCAATCAACTCGTAATTGGCTTGATAGTTCAGATGATAATAAGCTATTATTCATTATTGATGAAGCACATATGTATAGAGGTTCTGCCGGAGGCGAGGTAGCTTTACTTATTCGCAGAGTGCTTCATAAACTTGGTATTGGACGTGACCGTGTTCAATTTATCCTAACAAGTGCTAGCGTTCCGTCTGATGATACACCAATTTATAAGTTTGCCTGTGAACTTAGCGCACAAAATGAGAAAGCCAACAACTTCAAGATAATTCGTGGAAAAGAAGAGCCAATAGAATTTACTGCTTCGGAGATAAATGCTCGGGATCTATTAGATTTTGACATTGATGCTTTACAAGGTGACTGGGATACAAAAAAAGAAGCTATTGCTGATTTTGCAAGGAGAATAGAATTCGACATGGATTGCGACCTTGACGATGAGAAATCTGTTGAAGTATGGCTGTACAAATGCCTTTTCAATACAAATCCTATGCGTAGGATCATGCAAGCAACAAGAGGAAATGCAATGAGCTTTAATCAGCTTGCACTAAAAGCGTTTCCGAATGAAGAAGCAGAAATTGCTCAAAAAGCCGCAAGTGTCTTTCTTGCAATTGCTCCTCTTGCTAAAAATGCTAATAATCAAGTATTATATCCTGCAAGATTACACATGATGTTTCGTGGATTACAAGGAATCTATGCTTGTTCAAATCCTATGTGTAAGTATAAAAATCATGACGGCAGTTTAGGACTAGGTAAAGTATATCTAAATAAACCCGGCACAAGATGTGAATGTGGAGGTATGATATATGAACTGCTAAACGAACGTTCATGCGGTGCATTGTTTCTCCGTGGATATATGGATATTTCAGAAGGATCAAATCCTTTTGTTTGGAATGAACCAGGAATTCAGTTCACAGAAAATTTAAAGGAAGTAATTCTTTATATAATTCCAAATGACGGAACATTCAAAAAAGGGAAAAAAGATATTGTTGTGGGATGGCTTAACACAATTAGCGGAAGAATTGATTATTTTAATGATCATACTGATGAAGATGGATTTCTCCATGTTGCCTATTGTACAGCTGAATCTAAAGGTCGTCCTGACACTTTTACATTCAAAAGCTGTCCAAAGTGTGAGAAAAATCGATTTAGTGCTACTGATTTTGTAACTAAAGGTAATGAACCTTTTTTCAATATTGTATCTGAGCAGTTTTATGTTCAGCCACCGGTTCCTAAGTACGCCGACCTTATCAATCAAGGGCGTAAAGTACTTCTTTTCTCTGATAGCAGACAAAGAGCTGCCATTCTCGCAAGAGATTTGACAAGAGCCGCTGATGAGGATGCTATGAAGAAAGCACTAACAGTTGCTGCCAAGGAATTGCAGGAATGGGCAGCGTCAAACGATGAAGAGCCCACCATGTCTTTGCTGTATACTTTCTTTTTAAAGGTAGCGTATCAGAATGGCTTAAGGTTCTTTTATGGCAATAACGAAAAAGATTTGCTTAATGATTTAGCAAAAATGGAAGAACGCTACAAAAAAAGAGGTGATTTATTAAAATATGACAAGATGTCAAAAAAATATTTTAGCCATAAACCAGAGCAATATAATGAACATTTACTGCGACAGCTGTGTAGTAACTTCCGGTCGTTGACTGACGCAGGATTATGTTGGGTTGAGCCTTGTGATATCGATGATTCTTTTGAAGATATTGAGGAGGCATTTGATGAGGCAAGTATATCCATGACAATAGAAGAGTTTAGGATTTTATTTGCAGCATGGGCAATGGAAATCATGACATCTGAGTATGCTATCGGTTCTGATATACTAGATTCTACTCGTAGAGTCTTAACCTCATACAGGCAACGATTAGGCGTGGAAGACGACACCGTTCTTCCAACAAGAATAAAGTCTCTCCTATCAGAACATAGATACACAACAGAACAAATTAAAATTATTACTAAACAACTTAGTTCATATCTTGCTAAAGGAACTAACTCCTCTACATATTATTTGAATATGGAGATGATTACTCTTCACTATGATACAGATCACGAATGGTATAAATGTCCTCGGTGTAGTGGAGTATTCCCATATACAGTATGGGGAAAATGTGCACATTGCGGTAAGGGCGAACCCCGTCTAATGAACAAGGACGATTTCAAGGGTATTGATTTTTGGCGTTCTCCTGTCCTTAAAGCCATAAATGGTGATTCACAGGCACTTATGACTCGCATTAACACGGAGGAGCATACTGCACAATTATCACATAAGGATCAACGAGATAAAACTTGGTCTACGACCGAAGACTTCGAGATGCGTTTCCAAAATGTTCATGTAAATAATGACCACCCCGTTGATATACTCAGTTGCACAACAACAATGGAAGTTGGTATTGATATTGGTTCTCTCACAGCGGTCGGATTAAGAAATATTCCACCAATGAGGGAAAATTATCAACAAAGAGCTGGCCGTGCTGGACGAAAAAGTGCCGCCATATCCACAATTGTAACTTATGCGGATAATCGTCCACATGACAGTTATTACTTCCATAACCCTGAAAAAATCATTTCAGGAGAACCTCGTACACCGTGGATAGATGTTCATAACGCAAAATTGGTTTCAAGACATTTTAATGTTATGCTAATCACCGAATTTTTTGATAGCATTTACAGCGGCGCTGATCAGCAAGAGATAGATAAATTCTATACACAATGGTATTCACAATTCTCAGATTACATACTCAGTAAGCAAGCTGAGGATTTTGATATGGCCACACTGATTCCAGACGGTGTTGATTTTGATTTTAACCAATACAAGAATAAATTTTTGGAAGAGATGGAGGCTCTGAAGCATAAAGTTGAAAGTTTCCCCGAGAATTATAAAAGTAGTGGTGATTCATCAAAGACAGTTCTTGATACACTCTTAGAAGAAGGTATTTTTCCAACATATTCGTTTCCGAAGGATGTTATTGGATTTTATGTTGAAGACGAATATGGGAAGAAAATCATTCAAAAACCGGATCGTTCTTTGGATATGGCAATTAGTGAATATGCTCCAGGCAGAATAATTGTAATAAATAAAGACGTGTATAAATCAGGTGGTATTTACAGCTTCCATTCCAAATTCAAACCTGGAGAGCAAGAGCATCCGGCTCGGCCTTATTTTTCAAGTACTGATTATTACAGGACACTTTATATCTGCGAAGAACAGTCATGTAACTGGATGGGACTTTCACCGGTGAAAAAATGTCCATTCTGCGGAAATGACAACATCCAACAAAAGTTTATTTTGAAACCATGGGGATTTGCACCGGTTAATGGTAGAAAGCAAAGTGAAAATGATGATGACGATGATATTTCATATGCTGAAAACCCAAGCTATTCTATTACACCTTCAGAAGAGGAAATGATAGATGTAAAATCATATGATAATCTAAGATATTCAAAGCGTGACGATGATCCAATTATTATAGTGAACAAAGGGCCTAAATTAAAAGGCTTCATGGTATGTAAAGAATGTGGAGCTGCTGTTCCAGGTGATGATCCTGCTCCACTTTCAAAATTGTTCAAGCCTTTCGTGCATCCACATAACAACTTTTATTGCCGCCATCCTGCTTCACAAATTACCAATACTTATTTAGGAAGTCAATTCAGAACAGATATGGTCGTGTATGAGATAGCATTACCATATGATAAAATTAATGTTGATCCCCAAGAGTTATGGATTCACAGAGCAGGTCAGACTATGGCAGAAGCAATGACACTTGCAGGCGGCCGCCTTTTGGACATCGAATTCAATGAAATACGAAGCGGTTATCGTTTGCGTTACGATAATGCACAGGAAAAAGCCTTTGTTGATGTTTTCTTATTTGACAGTCTGTCAAGCGGTGCGGGTTACTGTTCTGCATTAGCTGATCGCACTGAGGAATTAATGGCTGAAATCAGAAATGTACTAAGTGAGTGTCCGGCAAAGTGTGATAGTGCCTGTCACGAATGTTTGATGCATTTTTGGAATCAGAGAGTACAAAATAACTTGGATAGGTTTGCAGCATTACAATTATTAGATTGGTGTCAACAATCTGTCCTTCCTGCACCTTTATCCTATGAAGATCAAGAAAAATTACTTGCTCCATTAAAAGCTCTTGGTTCAGATTATATTATTGAAGCCCGTGAGCAGAAACACTACTTGATAGAAAATGGTAGATCACATAGAATAATGGTGTTGCCTGCGATGTGGAGCAAACACTATAGCGAAATACCTTCAAATGTGATTACAGTATCTGACCAATTATTGAAATATGCATTACCAAAAGCTGATGCCATAATACGTGAACAATTTTAATCAATGTGCACCCAACAATCCTAATACTATTGAAACAGTTTCATACAATTCAAAACCATGTTTATTGAACATTCCACAATTTACATACTCATTAAAATGACAAAACGCTTATTTATAAATGATAAGGCACAGGATATGAACATGGCTAGAAATCATACTTGAAATACTACTAACATTATGGTATAATCTAGTTACATTACTGATACTAAAATCGTGAGGTGTGATAGAATGTCATCAAAAGATTATGATTATTATAAAGTTAAAGTACCTAGAAAAGATAAAAGCGGGATGGATATTACCACAGATAAAATCTTAAAAGGTGGAAGGCGCAGAGATAATGGTACATTTTCGGGATTGGCATATGACTTTGAAAAATTTGATGACACCACCAATTATCAACCATCTAGTACACCTCTAACAGAAGATAATGATGCAGATGGTATATTAGGCCTGTTAGGAATTTCTTTGTTAGGCGCTGCAATATTCTCTGGAGTAAAAAAAGCAGTCAATAATTATAAAACTGAAACAGATGAAAAAAATGTACAAAGAACTAGCACTGAGACAAATTGTACTGAACAAGACCCTATGCAAAAGATTATCGATGATGAGCAAGTTGAAAAAGAAAAGATAAAATCCCAGGTGCGACTTGAAGAATATAAACAAAAGCAAAAAATAAAGAAAAAGATTAGGCTTGAAAAATATCAAAGAAAGCAGGAAATTAAACTTGAAAAATATAAAATTAAGCAACAAACTAAAATTCTTGAAATGAAAGAAAAATCAGCTAAAGCTAAGGGAAAAAAAGATGCTGACTTTCACAAGATGAATGAAAGACAAAATTTTGCTTCTGATGAAACAAAAACAAATAAAATGCTATTAACACCTGCAATGTTTTTTGTTGCTTTCAAAACTGCACTGGATAATTTTCTTAGCAATACTACCGACTTTAGGTACCAAGAAGAATTATTTAAATTATTTATTGCAGCTAATGAAATTTCTAAGAGGTTGCACAATGGTCAGGTTGTATCACGTAAAGAGCGCAAGAATTGGAATAAAATTTTTAAACAAATTTCTTCGTCAAAGATTGTTGACTATATCAATTATATAATTATAAACAATGAACAACAACTCGATTCAAAAATAATGGATTATGTTCTTATAAATTTTCAAGGTGGAATTTACGATGGGAATGACTTGATACCGATAAAGCCCATGACGGTTAAGAACAAATTATATTTAAAGTAGGAATTAAGACATTAGATAAGGTTTTTAGGGTTCTACCTTCGGAAGCTGTTAAAGGTCAAAAAACACATTGTACTTGACTTATTTTACAACTCAAAGATACAAATATCATATCACAAAAAACACCTAGGGACAGCTCATAATTCCATTTCGCTCCGCTCCATTACATTATGAGCTGTCCCTAAACATATTTGTTTGACTATATTTATTGTTACACACAGCAAAAAAGTGAACATTATTATTTGTCCAGATCTCACTTGGTTTATGAACATTATTCTCAGATGAAATGTAACACACCTCATATGATTTCCATAAACATTATCCAAAACAAAATAATGTTTAATGTTCAAAATCGCAGATCAGTGAACAAAATCACTTTTCTGCGTATCTAAGCGGTTTAGTTGAGTTTCTGATAATGTTCAAAACTTTTGAGTTTTCCCAAAAATTTTTTTTGAGCGATTTTTGAAAAAAGTGAACATTATAGCCGTTAAAACCCAAAAGTTCAAAAATCAAAACTCGTCAAAAAAATGAACATTATAGCAAGGAAAACTCAAAAACTCAAAACTGCAAAATCCGAAAATAATGAACATTATTACTGACATAAAACAGCAAACAGCATATAACTATCGGGGCAATACAAAATCGTATTGCC
>UMII01084609.1_pt1 | contig 22668 bp, 22 predicted proteins | sample 1965731 | NCBI WGS metagenome assembly UMII01 (sample SAMEA4836118, study PRJEB28245) | human gut metagenome | biome: gut microbiome; material: fecal sample | place: Denmark | collected 2008
TTATCTATAAAATATTGAGTAATAATCGGTTGTAAATACTATTACTGTTCTTCACTGAAAAAAGTAGATCTTAGTCAATGTACATTTAAAAATACGACATGGAGTTGCAATTTCGGAGGTTGCAATATAAAAGAATTCCATTTCCCCAAAAACACTAAAACGATTGAAAGCCTCCATACAAATACAGGCACAGGCATGAACATTTACATACCTAGTAGTGTAAACAATATAAATTGCACATTTGAAGGCTGTACTCTGCATATGAATTCCCCAATAGTTCCAACTGTCAACAGAGGGCACCATATTAAATATTGTACTATTTATATACCAAAAAGAAGTACTACGTCCTATTATGTTAGTTTTGGCGACTCAAACATATACAAAGAAAAATAAACTTTGTTTTGTTAATATTGAAACGTATCAGGTTTAAACACTTGATACGTTTTTTATTTCCACTCCCAAATCGCTAAAACGCTATTCCCAACCCTTCAAAACCTAATATCTGAATTAAAAGCTAATCTTATGCTTAGCGAATATTTAAAAAGAATATTAGGATCTGAACAAGGTTGGGGTTCTAATCGTCAGGTTTATGCTACACCTGATGTCATCGAAAAAAGTAGTACACCTTCTAAACCTATTCCTTCCAAATACAAAAAAGACATAGAAGCTCTCAAAGGAAAGTATGGTAAGGAGCTTTTCTCTTCTACCGGACTCTGCATTATCAGTATGACTTTACAGGAAGCTTTGTCTATCATGCCAAGAGAAAGAAGAAGGATTGACGCATACAGAGGATTGGTGTCATATCTGGAAAAGAACTGGGGAATTGAGCTGAAGATCACATCACAAAAGACGAAGGAGGAGAAAGTATGATTATTCCTGTATCAAAAGAAAAACAAATGAGTGAGGAAACGGGGAAATCAAATACTCGCAAATTCGCCCAGTTACCTATAAAAGATCTCATCTTCCTGAATTTTATAACAGAAGCAAATCTAATAAAGTACTACACAGGAGAGACAGAATATGTTCCATACGGTCTGGTAGAACTTATGCTGGATTCTCGGGTACAAAATAGAGATTGGAGTAGACATGAGCTTACCAGTTATGAGGATCAGTTTGTCATTTCCTGGCAATTTCTGTTTGAACAAGCTATATCCAATTCCGAACTGGCACATATCACTGTCGCTTCTGATATTCTAAATTTGAGCGATGAGGAAGTTTATACGCTAGCCAAAGATGATAATGGACTGTATAAAAGAAAAGACGAAGAAGAGTATTATGTCACCTTCCAGTGGTTAGTGGATAAGTATATGGATTGGATAGAAAAACAAGGGATTGAAGCAGACATTAGTTTGCTCCATAACAACAAGGACAAGGTAAAATTAATAATAAAAAGAATACTATGAACACACATCAATTTATTGTATTTGCCCAAATAGCAGATACAGCCATATCTAAAAAGAATATAGAAACTGAAATTCAAGCAATATTAAATCAACACTATCCCCAAGTTATATTTCATTATAATCAACTGGAAGCAAATGAAATTGAGCTAATCTTTGAACGTGACTTAAATTATGCCATTGACGGTAATCTAATCGCTGACAAAGATATGATATTACTTCTAGGATTACCAGAATGTTGCTTCCGACCTAAAAAGATAGGTGGAACACCGATTGTTAATGTATTATTACCTTTCGGGCAAAATTATTACATTCCGGCGTTGGAATGTTATGAACTCTACAAGATGTGCACAGAACAAATAAGCGGGCAAGAAATCAAAGCAGTTCAGATTAATCCAGAAGATCATAAGTTAACAGTAAAAATTGAATTCCAAGAAAAGGAAGATGAAATATGATTTACGCAACACGGAGCTGCTTTCCAATCAATATTATTAAAGAGTGATTGCAAAGAGAAGGAGACTGTTTATTTTAATAAAATTTTGCTCCTTCAAAAAAATGCGTAATGAACGTAAAAGTTATTTCTTGTTTCTGTTATCTGCTGAAAAAGGGGATGGTGGGTGAATAGCTACACTTGCCATCCTTTCTTCATATAAAAAAGGAGGTATCAGAAAGAGGGAAATTCTTATACGTGATGAAATGGTAAGTGGTGAGAAGGAATATGCCATATCCTTTAAAGCCGCTTGAAATAACATTTTAAATTATAAAAACATGGCAGCAGATAAAAGAATAATTAAAAAGAAGTCCGAACTTATCAAGCAGATCAGAGAAGACTTCAGAATTTGGGAAGAGGTAGAACCGGATTTTGATAAAGGATATTTTGACGATACAGATGTTATGTCTTTCCTTGAATTCCTGACAGAGAAATATCGGAACGAGTGGATTGTCATTGATGATACACAGGAAGGAGGTGGAAAATGAAAGAGTTGTTTGATATAATACCTAGTACCACAGGAAAAGGGTTCACGATGCAACTTAATACAGGAACCATTGACGTACCTGATAAACCGGGAGGATATATCATTTCTTCAGGATGCGGTTCGGGAAAGACTGAAAGTATAAAGAGTCTTATCCGACAAAAATATAATGAAGGTATCTTGTATTGCGTTGACACGAAAGAAGAACTTAAAAAGATGTATAACTGGATAATTTCAGATCTTGTAGACTATAAACAGGGAGAAGGATTAAAGAGTACGGATGTAATGATTGTTTCCAGTGAAAGGGAGTTTGCATATTCTTTGGATCAGTACAGGGATGAACCGGAGATACTTATGGAAAAGAAAATAATTCTTATAACACACGTTCGATTCTGGACTGACCTGATCAACTACTTTCTCGTCTACCAACCAAAGGAGAAAGTAACTCCATTTGACGGTAATTTCAATAAACTCATGCAAAGAAAAGATTTAAGAGGTTATATTCTTTTTGACGAAACCCCAACCTTTATCAAACCTTTTATAGAACTTAACATAAGCATCTTAGGAATGTTTGGGAAGACAGATAATAAAGGCAATATAGTTTGCAAGTCACCTGAAGAGATAAGAAAGTATTATGACCGTTTCATGAAAGAAAAAAATGATGATCCTTTCAATCATAAATACAGGATTGACAGAATAAAGAGAGATGTGGCGTTAAATCTTATTCCGAAGTACTATGATTCATGGATGATGCATAATAGCGATAAGGTTAGTATTACATTCTATCCAGTCGATCTGTGTCCTGAAAGTATTGAGATCTCCACACACATACTTGTCTATGAAGGGGCGGGTGATCTCTTGCTTAAGAATTCCAAGAGCTTCAAGCTTCTTGATGTTGAACATAAATACAACTCAACAACGGAATTCAAGAAAATAGAATTCGGTATAACCCGTAAAGGAGAACAGGATGAAGACAAGTTCAACAGTTTCATGGATAGAGTTTCAGGATTAATAGTAAAACCCAGTCTGGTTGTGTGTTGGAAAGATATAAATGGTGAGGAATCCGAAAGTGGTAAATCTGAATACATGGAAAAGGTCAGGAGCGAACTGTTGAAGAGAGGGGTAAATTCTAGCTTTTTACATCTCACCTATTATGGTGCAGCTGACAATAAAAGCACGAACAACTACAGGGACATAGAGCAGATTATTCTTTGCGGTAACTGGTCACTGATCAATGCTGAAACTGCGAAAATTAGAAGAGCCTACGGAACTGATACAACTTCCCAGGAGCATAAAGAATGGTATTTCAGCCAGCTTATTACAAGAATCGGTATAAGGAAACATCAAGTGGGAAACTACAGCGTCTTTTATACAGATGACTTCGATGAAAGTTTTATAAGAAAGATGGATGCCTATTTCAACGAAAACAGGATATTGAATTCCAGTAACAGGAAACAAAAAGACTGGGAGAAAAAACTTGATGGTATGAAGATCAGAAAGAACATCAGGAAAGAAATCATAGTTTTAGCCAAGTATGATAAATCCATGAGAAATGCAATTGTTATGGAGCAGGAATATACCAAAGAAGTTACTTTTGATTATCTTGAAATGATTGGTATAGCAAGAGACCGGAGGGAAAGAAGAAAATACAAAACTTTGAGTGATGTCTTAAAGAAAATGAAGATAGAACTGGTAATCAAAAGCTAATTCCAATTCCATCTTATCATAAAGACTGAAATAAAATACCAATCCCCCTTTTTTTATTGGAGGCTAATTAGTTATATAAGAAATAAAAAAAAGGGGGTAATATAGATATTAAGAGAGAAATTGAATGAAATGCAAAAGAAGAGACCGCTACGCGCTCTAACAAAGTGATAGAAAAAAATATATCCTCTTTCTTATCACTCTTGTAGGGTGCGAAGCATCCCTATCCTTTCACTCTCTTGTTAATCCCAACTATAGCCTCCAATATACAAAAGAAGTGGTTCTTCCGAAAGACGAAGTCGCTGAGAGACATACCCCCTCTTCCAAAGGGGGTAATGTCGGTCTTTCGGGAGGTTCACGATAAAATTAAATTTAAAACAAGAATTTAATATGATAAAAAAAACAATTAGCCTGTATAAAAACGCAGAAGATTCAAAAAGTAAAAATTACTATAGTTTTGACTATATCCTTGAACGGATTAAAACTGATCCAACTCTGATACCTCAAACTGAAACAGTAAGAGCACAGACAAATAAGGAAGATTATAAAAAAGAGAAGAACAAGTTACCTATGGTAGCATATACCGGAATCTTTAACTACAGGGATGATAATTTAGAAAACTTGAGGGAATATTCGAATATCATAGTCATGGACTTCGATGAGTTTTTAAATAGCAAAGAGGCAAGGGAATTTAAGGAGAAACTTATAAAATATGCAGACCGTCTTCACTTGTACGCAGCATGGATCTCTCCAAGTGGTAGAGGGGTCAAGGCAGCAATGATACATGACAATACCAATCCTGAATATCATTACAACCTTTTCTGGCAGATAAAGAAGAATTTATATCCGAACACCGGGCAGTTTGACGAGAAATGTGCTAATCTAAGTCGTACATTTTTCCTCTCTTCAGATCCGAAAGTCTATATTAATCCAAATAAAGAACAACTTGCACCATACCATTTCAAGTATGATCCTTCCATTCCTGCACCTTCCAAGAAAAGTTATAATAAGGGTTGCTCAAGTAAAAATTTTATCCATACAGAAGAAGAACTGGAGAAAAATGCCGGTTATCAGTTGTTATGGAAAGACAAGACACTGATTGATTACATAAACAGGAAGTGGAGAAAGGAATACCCAGAAAGTTATAAAGACGGAAACAGACACAGATCAATCCTTTCAAGAGCCAAGTGGTTGTGTAGGTATGGAGTACTTTATGAACATGCACTTTTCTATCTTATCGGAACATTCGGATTACATGGAATTGCGGAAGAAGATATAGAAGCAATGGTCATCAATAACTACAATGCAAATCGTGATAAATTTGGGGAATATCGAATGAAGCTGTACAATAAAAAGCAGGAAGGGCGTGCATTCCGAAATTTGATGTTGAAGGAAAATACACCCTTTCAGAAATAGAGAAGAAATAATAAAGAAGGAGAGCATGTTTTTTACGCACATCTCCTTCTTATTTTTTCACGTCGCAGATAATAACAATATACTTCACTTCTCTCCTTCCCCGATGAACTACACAAACTCATTATTTCATGTACTATATAAGTTGATTATTGAATGGATAAAATATTCTCTCAAAATTTGCATAAATAAAAAAAAGAATCTACTTTTGCATCGTCGAACTCGACAACTGAAAAATAGAAAAAGCCGAAAAATTTAAAAATAGAAAAAGAACTGAAAAAATTTAAAAATAACCAAAGTAGGTGGAGTCGCTAAAAGATTTCATCAAGGAATTCAATTTGTTTTTTAAATTATTTTTAAATCGTTTTTTTTAATAAATTATGGCTAAAAAAAATCAGAGTGAAAAATCTGACAAAAAGAATTCACTCGAAAAGTATGGAACTTCTTTTGCTAAGGATTTATCAGCTATGGAGGTTGTAGAAAAGTGTGATGTCCTGATTGGAAAGTATAAAGGATGGATAGAAAACTTAGAAGCACTGAAAGTTGATAAAAGTAAAGAAGCTGAAGAGTCTAAAGAACGTTTTGACGATATATTAAAACGAATGGAGGGTCTTTCAGATAAAGAAAAGAAGTTGTTCCTAAAAAAAATGCGTCCGCAAATGAGAGGTTCTAACAAGTAGAATCAATCATAATATTAAAAAGACTGTTCCTCAATCTAATTGTTGGGACAGTTTTTTTAGTTTTATATCGGTTTGTATTGACGCAAGTATTCAAGTACTTTCCTTTTCTGATTTTATCTTTGTTTCATCAGTAGCCAACTTGTCGCGATAAAAAGAAAGCAAGAACATAATTAAATCCGCATGCGTTAATATTCGCTAATATCCATTGCACCATTCAACAAAAAACCTATCTTTGCAGTAAAGGGTATTACCCCAATTTATTACCTTTTTAAAGATAACTAATTGATAATCAAGAAAGGAATTGACACTGGCAGTGTTAAGGTGATCGGTTCGAGTCCGATACGCTCCACTTCCTTTCCAATATTGGAATGTTAATAAATTACAGGATTCAGATTTTTATCAAAAAAAGGGCCTTTATTCAAGGTCCTTCTTTATCACTTCATCTATTTCCTTTATACGTTTCTTACGGCCTTTGTCGGGACCGTCTTTCGTATCATTCTTGAAAACATTGTCTGCACGGTCAGAAACTTCACTGCTCCATTCTTCAAAATCATTCGTGGCCGGACGACCATTCGGTTCGATATTTTCTTCTGCAATCGAATCGTGTCTGTTAATCATATCATCCATAAGTTCTCATTTTATATATTTATGGTCATAAGACAATCAAGAACAAGAAAAGTTCTTTGTTTTAATGATTTTTTGAATCTGATTATACATGAGTAACTATCTTGCCAAAACATCTGTCACCCAATACGATCATACGATTTGCCTAAATCGACTATACGTTTCACTTAAACTAACCATACGATTCACCTAAACCAACCATATAATTCATCCCAAGCATACGGAGTAGAGTCGTGTTTCAACGGCTTGAGACAAAGTGTTCGACAGTGCGAAACAAAGTGTTTAGCAGCGTGAAACATAATGTTTTCCACCGTTAAACAAAATGTTTCAAATAGCTATGAAACAAAATAATAAATAGTAAGAAAGACATTCTACCGATTACTGTTTTCAGAGAAAGCGGTGATAGGTGACAGGTGCGGTGATAGATTACACACAACCTATCACCTTATTGAAAGCACGATGAATAAAGGAACTCAGAGCAACAGGTGATAGGTGATAGAGGATTTTATGTTTTTATACTAGAGAAGGAAGGTTATTTCGCCCGATAATTCTGCGGTCGAAAAGGAATATAAAGAGTATAATTACTATCTGTCGGTTTACCTTCTACAAGAGCTGGAGCCCACTTCGGCATTCCTTTTACAATGCGGAGAGCTTCTTCCGCAAACTCCGGATGCGTAGACCGTACTATATGTGGACGAAGTATAACTCCTTCTTTATCAATAGTAAACTCGCACAAAGCAAATCCGGGAATATTTTTCTCCAATAAATCGACCGGATACACCATCTGTCCGGCAATATATTCTTCAGGAGTCATATCCGGAAAATGAGCTAACTCTTCTATCCGTTTTCCAGAAAGTGCTCTCGAGCGGGGACCTACCTGATAAATTCCAACATATATAGGTTGTTTATACGCATCGGGAGCTTCCTTGCTGCGTTGTTGCAGGGCCTTCAACAGAGAAGCGGCTTCTTCTGCCAAAGTCTGCTCCGATATATTTCCACCTTTGGACAACATATAAGCCGACTGGCAAACCAACACAAGACGCTCCATCAAAGTTCCTTTTTCCGGAGCCCACTTCCTTCCCATCCGCTCTTTCCCTTTCTCATTGGTGGAAGAAAAATAATAGACAACCCCATCCAAACCGGCACTGGAACCATCCAAATCCTGTATCTGCTCAGTGGCTATATGAAAGATAGCTCCCAAAGACCGATAAAGCGACGGACTGACGGCAACTGATTTCGTCTCCACTTTCACCGTTCCTTTCTCCGCCTGCCAATAAGTTCGTGACAGCGTGTTCGATATCAGAAAATAACGTCCGTTCTTCTTTTCTACCGACATGGCATATTCGGGCGAAAAGGAAGGAATAGCTGTAAAACGTGCATAAGGCTGTTTCTGAAAACCTGTATTTAACAAAGAGAATACACTACGATAATATTCACCCAACTCGCCTTTATAAGTAGAGAGAGATCGCACCGGCTCCAAATAGTCTGTCTGGGCCGCAAGGCGAAAAGAAAAAGCCAAAATTAGAAGAGTGAAAACAATCTTTTTCATAAGTTGCCGGATTTTCGGTACATAACGGTGCAAAGATAGGAATTATTTCAATGCGTACCGATAAAACAATGGGGAATATACTTCATCACACTGTGGAATTTTTACACAATTCCACAGTCTGCAATTCCACACTTCTAAAAAAACACACTTTATTTCTTAAATACTATAACAATAAAAATCAATTATTTACGTTTTATCCGGACAGTATATAGAATGGTCTGGCACGCTGCTTGCTAACTATTAACAGAATTCAATCCCTATAAGAAAATCTAAACTTAAATAAACATGAAAGTGACAAGAAAAAGCAAATGGATGTTAAGCATTCTTTTTGTGTTCCTTTTACCATCACATCTGTTTTCACAAGCAGCAAGCATGCCGATGGAAGCCCCGACAGAGGGAGAGCCGGTGACGGAAGTGCAAGAAGACGAAACCGATGAAGGCGGGAACAGAACCATAAAAGGAATTATTTATGACGAACAAGGAGAAACCATCATCGGTGCCTCTGTATTAATAAAAGGAGAAGAAACGACAGGGACAACGAGTGATATGGACGGCAAATTTACACTGAGTGTTCCCCAAGGATCCACCCTCGTTATTTCTTATATCGGATATCATCCGCAGGAAATAAAAATAAGAAAAAGAACAGCCCTTCATGTCATACTGAAAGAAGACAATCAGCTACTAGAAGAGGTAGTGGTGGTAGGATACGGAACAGTCAAGAAAAGCGATTTGACGGGCTCCGTTTCCGGTGTGTCGACCAGGCAATTCAAGAACCAGCCGGTAAAACGGGTGGAAAACATCCTTCAAGGCCGGACACCCGGTGTGGAAGTTACTGCGACAAGCGGTGTGCCCGGAGCAGGCATGAAAGTACGTGTACGCGGTACTACCTCTATCAATAAAAGTAGTGACCCGTTGTACGTGATAGACGGAATCATCTCTTCCAGCGGGCTGGACGGTATCAATCCGTCGGATATCCAATCGATGGAAGTTCTGAAAGACGCTTCATCCACCGCTATTTACGGTTCGCGAGGTTCAAACGGAGTTATTTTGATCACCACCAAAGGCGGTAGCGAAGGAAAAGCCAGTATTACGTTCGATGCTTCCGTAGGTCTTTCCACAGTGAGAAAACAATATGATTTACTGAACGCATATGAATATGCAACGGCACTGAATGACATACGCGGTTCATCTACGATTTCAGCAGAAGACCTCGAAGCCTACAAAAACGGGACAAAAGGAATCAATTGGGCTGACCTCATCACTCACACCGGTATCACGCAGGATTACAGATTAAGCATCTCCGGTGGAAACGCCAAAGTGAAATATCTTATTTCCGGAAATATGCTGGATCAGGAAGCCGTCACTATCAGGACGGATTACAAACGTTATGGTATCCGGGCAAACATCGATGCTGATGTAAAACCCTGGCTGACTATCTCCGCCAAGATGAACGCCAGCAGTCTGCATAAGCATAACGACGGTGCCAACTGGTTTCATATCACCAACTTCTCCCCTACGATGGAAATGAAAGATCCGGAAACCGGCATATACAACAGAGACCCGTATAACATCGCCAACGGCTCGAATCCATACGGTGAGCTGATGGTTAACTACAGTGACAGTTACAGTTATAACCTCAATGCTAACCTGACCTTATTATTCAAGATAATGAAAGGGCTTACGTTCTCCGTACAAGGTGGATACGACTACGACCACAGCCCTTCCTATTCTTTCAAATCGAAATTGGAAGCTCCCGGTGCAATCAACAGCATGAACAACACCAGCAATATGCATAACTATTGGCAGAATACCAATAACCTGACCTGGCAAAGACAATTCGGTGACCACAACGTTACGGCAATGGCCGTATGGGAAATCAGCCGCTCGTGGGATACGGGCTTGCAAGGTACCGGTTCGAATCTGAACAATGAGAGCGTAGGATATTGGAATATCGCCAATGCCGCCATAAGAAATGCAAGTAACTCGTACACAGAAGCGTCTCTTGCTTCAGGAATCATACGTGCCAACTATGACTACAAGAAACGGTATTTCATCACTGCCGCATTAAGAGCGGACGGCTCTTCCAAATTTCAAGGAAACAATAAATGGGGATATTTTCCATCCGCAGCAGTAGCTTGGGATATAGCAAAGGAGAAGTTCATGAGCAACCAACATATATTGGAACAATTGAAATTAAGAGGTAGTTTCGGTGTCACCGGTAATCAGGACATTGCCGCATACAGTACGCTGGGAATGTTATCGGGCGCAACTTACGGCTGGGGTACTTCCAATGCTTACACAGGGTATTGGGGTAACCAGTTCCCTACTCCCGATATCACTTGGGAAAAAACCTACCAATATGATTTGGGAGTAGATTTAAGCTTGGGCGGGTTCAACATTACATTCGATTGGTTCAAGAAAATAACCAAAGACCTGCTCTTCCAAAAACAAGTACCCAAATACAACGGTGGAGGTACGTATTGGGTGAATCAGGGTGAACTGAAGAACACGGGAGTTGAATTCTCGGTCAACACCTTCCCGGTGAAAGGAACGGTGACTTGGGAGACCGGTTTCAATGCCGCTTATGTGAAAAATGAAGTAACCGACCTTGCCGGCAGTGACTTCGTACTGACAGCCAACTACAGCGATTTGGGCGGTGCGATGCAAATTATGAAGCCCGGTTATCCGATGGGATCTTTCTATGTATATCAATGGAAAGGATTCGACGACAAAGGCGCCAACCTTTATCAGAAAGCAGACGGTAGTCTGACTACCAGCCCTACTTCCGACGACTTGGTAGTAAAAGGACAGGCAAGCCCGAAATGGACAATGGGGTGGAACAACACAATCAGTTGGAAAAACTGGACTGTAAACATCTTCTTCAATGCCGCCACCGGATACAACCGCCTAAATATAAGCCGCTACACGGCCGCCTCAATGACCGGGAATTCACGTTTCGTCACGCTGCGGGATGCTTATTTCAAAGGTTGGGATCACGTAAGCAACAAAGCGGAAGCAGCTTATCCGAGCCTCACCAATACCGAAAGTAAGAATTACGCCAACTCGGACTTCTGGCTGGAAGACGCTTCTTTCGTCAAATTAAAGAACGTCAGCATTTCGTATCGCATTCCGAGACGGGTTGCCAAATTTGCAAGTATACAATTATCCGTAAGCGCGCAAGACCTTTTTACAATCACCCGCTACAAAGGAATGGATCCAGAGGTTTATACTAGCTATGACGGTCTGGATTATGGTGCGTACCCCATCCCACGAACAATAACTTTTGGCGCCAAAATCAGATTTTAACCATTGACCTATAAATAAAGAACAAGATGAAAACAACATATAAGTATATCAAAAAGACATTGCCATTCGTTTGGGCGGGTCTATGCTTGGTTTCGTGTAACGACTTCCTGACCGAAGACCCTAAAGGACAGTTGCCCTCAGAAGAATTCTTCAGCAACAAAGAAGATCTTGATGCTTCACTAACCGCACTATACTCTGTGATAGCAAGTTCACAGGCCAGCAATAATCTTTGCGGCACTAACTTCCTAGCCGGTGATGATATTTCCACCCACCCTTCCAGCAACAAACAGCCGCTTAGAGAACATGACCAGTTTGATGTGAAAGATAATAATTCATGGTTGTCCAGTATGTGGGAACAGCGTTTCAAAGTAATCAAAGCCGCCAACTTCATTATCAACAATGCTGGACGCACCCCTGACGTATCAGAGGAAGAAATTAAGGCTGCTATCGGACAGGCACATTATTGGAGAGCCTATTCGTATTTTTATCTGGTGACAACGTGGGGAAAAGTACCTATCATGCTGGAAGAGGAAATCAATTACAACGCTCCTTTGCAAACAGAAGAAGAAGTTTATAAATTGATTCTATCCGACCTGAAGATTGCAGAAACAGATTGTCCTGCAAATTACACCAAAGAGCCTTATGCCAGAAACGGAATAAATATCGCCGTAAGTGAAGGAGCAGTGAAAGCGACAATGGCATACGTGTATATGTGCATGGCAGGATGGCCGCTCAACAAAGGAACGGAATATTATAAACTGGCGGCAGGCAAAGCAAAAGAAGTAATCGACGGTGTGGAGAACCACATTTATAATTATGCACTGCTGGATGAATACAGCCAGGTATATTCTTGGGAATATAATAATAAGAATAAAGAGTTACTGCTGGGTATCTACTATAACCGGGACCAGACAAATCAAGCCGCTCCCTTGACCGACTTCCTTCAGGATATGGCACAAGGCGGATGGGGAGATACCAATGGAGAAATCAAATTCTGGAAAGCTTTTCCGGAAGGACCGCGCAAAGATGCCACTTACTTTCCTAAAATCATATTGAGCGATGGCGAGCTACATGACTGGTGGTATGACACCGATCCACCTTCCCGCGAAGTGGTTGCACCTGTTTTCATGAAAACGGTGGAAGGTGCTGTACGTGGAACGGAGTTCGATTACACCAATCCCGCTCTGGTGAATGCGGCAGGCGAAAAGACGCTCCAACTGATACGGCTGTCGCAGGTATATTGCTGGTATGCCGAAGCAACAGGGCGTTCGGGAGAAGTCAATACAAAAGCCATAGAAGTATTAAATAAGGTACGTAACAGGGCTGACGGTCAAGAAACTAATTTTTATAAGGAAACCATGACCCCCGAAGCACTGGCAGAAGCCGCCTACGATGAGCACGGCTGGGAAATAGCCGGATACTATTGGGGAGGCATTGCGAGCAGAGCCAGGGATATGTTCAGGATGTACCGGTACAAAGACCATTTTGAATACCGCAAGGAGAACCCGCTAATAAAAGTAGCGGAGGGTATCGAGAGAAATGAAGCGGTGCCCGTGACGGGTACATGGGATGATAGTAAAATGTACGCTCCCTATCCTTACGAGGATGCGATTTTAAATCCGAACCTAAAGTAAGGAACTCCATAAAAACGTCTATATAGATTTTACTAACTGAAATAAATATTATATCTTTGCAAGGTTTTTACCAAGAAACTGAATAACAATATATCAAAAATATGATAGCTAAGATTGAACAACTTCTGAAAGAGGTGGAAGCCTTGCACGCCTCCAATGCCGAAGAACTCGAAGCTCTCCGCATCAAATACCTTAGCAAGAAGGGAGCCATTAACGACTTAATGGCAGATTTTCGCAACGTACCGGCTGAGCAGAAAAAGGAAGTCGGCATGAGGCTGAATGAACTGAAAACGAAAGCGCAGGATAAAATCAATGCGCTGAAAGAGCAGTTTGAAAACCAAGACAACGGTTGCGACGGATTGGATTTGACCCGTTCGGCTTATCCTGTGAAACTTGGTACACGCCATCCGCTCACAATCGTGAAGAACGAAATCATCGATATTTTTGCCCGAATGGGTTTCAACATCGCAGACGGACCGGAAATCGAAGACGACTGGCATGTATTCTCTTCCATGAACTTTGCGGAAGACCATCCGGCACGCGATATGCAAGACACTTTCTTTATTGATAACAATACCGAAGTGTCTCACAATGTCGTTTTGCGTACACATACATCCAGCGTACAGAGCCGTGTAATGGAGTCTACACAACCTCCTATCCGCGTACTTTGTCCAGGACGCGTATATCGTAACGAAGCTATCAGCTACCGTGCACACGCCTTCTTCCACCAAGTGGAAGCTTTATACGTAGACCGCAACGTGTCTTTCACGGATTTGAAACAGGCATTGCTTCTTTTTGCCCGCGAAATGTTCGGTGAAGATACCAAAATCCGCCTGCGTCCTTCTTACTTCCCTTTCACAGAGCCCAGTGCCGAAATGGATATAAGCTGTAACATCTGCGGTGGAAAAGGTTGTCCTTTCTGCAAACACACAGGTTGGGTGGAAATTTTAGGTTGCGGTATGGTAGATCCGAACGTGCTGGAGCTGAACGGTATTGACAGCAAGATATATAGCGGTTATGCTTTAGGAATGGGTATTGAACGAATCACCAACTTAAAATATCGCGTCAACGACCTCAGACTGTTCTCTGAAAATGACACACGCTTCCTGAAGGAATTCGAAAGCGCTTACTAAATTTAGATTTCACCACAGAGGACGCAGAGGACACAGAGTTCTTATTTCAGCCGTATCAATTACGGCTCGTTCTTCATAGAAAGTCATTAGAAAGAAAAAACTCCGTGAGACTCTGCGTCCTCTGCGTCCTCTGTGGTGAAACAAATACATTCATTATGGCAAAGGATAGACTCATTACTCCTAGTTATTGTTTCATCTTGGCAGCCAATTTTCTGCTCTACTTCGGTTTCTGGCTGCTGATTCCCGTTTTGCCGTTTTATTTATCCGAGTTTTTCCAGGCAGGGACCTCTATCATTGGCATCGTACTTTCCTGTTATACAGTAGCGGCACTTTGCATTCGTCCGTTTTCCGGTTATCTGCTTGATACATTTGCACGCAAACCGCTGTATCTTTTCGCTTATTTTATCTTTATGATGATGTTCGGCGGTTATCTGATTGCCGGTTCACTGACCTTATTTATCATATTCCGTATTATACACGGTGTCTCGTTCGGGATGGTTACAGTGGGCGGAAATACAGTCGTTATCGATATTATGCCCTCTTCACGCAGAGGCGAAGGTTTAGGATATTACGGACTTACAAACAACACAGCGATGTCTATCGGACCGATGTTCGGATTATTCCTGCATGACGCGGGAGTCTCTTTTGCTACGATATTCTGTTATGCGCTCGGTTCATGTGTATTGGGATTTATTTCCGCCAGTTTAGTAAAAACACCCTATAAACCTCCGGTGAAACGGGAACCTATTTCACTCGACCGGTTTATCTTGTTAAAAGGATTGCCTGCCGGACTTAGCCTGTTGTTGCTTTCTATTCCTTACGGCATGACTACCAATTATGTAGCCATGTATGCCCGTCAGATAGGAATAAACACGCAAACGGGATTCTTCTTCACTTTTATGGCTATCGGTATGGCTATCTCCCGGATATTCTCCGGGAAGTTGGTGGATCGGGGGAAAATAACACAAATAATAGCCACCGGACTGTATCTTGTCATTTTCAGTTTCTTTCTGTTAGCTTCTTGCGTATATCTGATTCAATGGAATGAAGCGGCCTGCACAATCCTGTTTTTCGGTGTCGCACTACTGATGGGCGTAGGCTTCGGGATCATGTTTCCGGCATTCAATACGCTGTTTGTCAACCTAGCCCCCAACAGCCAACGGGGGACGGCCACTTCCACCTATCTTACTTCGTGGGATGTAGGAATCGGTATTGGTATGCTGACGGGAGGATATATTGCGGAAATCAGCACATTTGACAAAGCCTATCTGTTCGGAGCCTGCCTGACGGTAGTTTCCGCCATCTATTTTAAAATCAAAGTAACGCCTCATTACCATAAAAACAAACTACGATGAGAAAGAAAGAACGTTATGAGAAAGTGATCGCCTGGTTTCAGGAGAACGTGCCTGTGGCCGAAACAGAATTACATTACAACAATCCGTACGAACTGCTGATCGCAGTAATCCTCTCCGCCCAATGCACGGACAAACGGGTAAATATGATTACTCCGACTTTATATAAAGATTTTCCAACTCCGGAGGCTTTGGCAGCCACCACTCCCGAAGTCGTTTTTGAATATATCCGGAGTGTATCTTATCCGAACAACAAGGCGAAACATCTGGTCGGCATGGCAAAAATGCTGGTGAATGACTTCCAAAGCCAAGTTCCCGATAATCTGGAAGACTTGACAAAGCTGCCCGGTGTGGGCAGGAAGACGGCCAACGTGATTCAGTCCGTAGTATTCAATAAAGCGGCAATGGCGGTTGACACACACGTATTCCGGGTAAGCCACCGCATCGGATTAGTGCCGGACAGTTGCACTACTCCGTTTAGTGTGGAAAAAGAACTGATAAAGAATATTCCGGAAGAACTGATCCCTATCGCCCATCATTGGCTAATCCTTCACGGTCGTTATGTTTGTCAGGCACGTACTCCCAAATGTGCTACCTGTGGTTTGCAAATGATATGCAAATATTTCTGTAACACCTATAAAGTTACAAAAGAGGAATCAAAAGCCAAGAATAAATAACGATTTAATAGCGGAGAACCGAAATAAATAGTAACTTTGCGGTCGTTCTTAACGAAGAATCTTAAAAACACTTTTAAATAAAAATAGAGTATTATGCAGACAATTGACAAATTCAATTTTGCCGGAAAAAAGGCATTTGTTCGCGTGGACTTCAATGTACCCTTGGACGAAAACTTCAACATCACAGACGACACCCGTATGCGTGCGGCTCTTCCTACTTTGAAGAAGATCCTTGCAGACGGCGGAAGCATCATCATTGGCTCTCATCTGGGTCGTCCGAAAGGCGTTGCCGATAAATTTTCTTTGAAACATATCATCAAACACCTGTCTGAATTGCTGGGTGTTGAAGTTCAGTTTGCTAACGACTGTATGGGTGAAGAAGCTGCCGTGAAAGCTGCTGCTCTGCAACCGGGCGAAGTGCTGTTGCTCGAAAACCTTCGTTTCTATGCTGAAGAAGAAGGCAAACCAAGAGGTTTGGCAGAAGACGCAACTGACGAAGAAAAAGCTGCTGCAAAGAAAGCTGTAAAAGAAAGCCAGAAAGAATTTACCAAGAAATTGGCTTCTTACGCTGACTGCTATGTAAACGACGCATTCGGTACCGCTCACCGTGCTCATGCTTCTACAGCATTGATCGCTAAATATTTCGATACTGATAACAAGATGTTCGGTTACCTGATGGAAAAAGAAGTGAAAGCCGTAGATAAAGTATTGAACGATATCAAACGTCCGTTCACTGCTATCATGGGTGGCTCTAAAGTTTCTTCTAAAATCGAAATCATCGAAAACCTGTTGAACAAGGTAGACAACTTGATTATCGCAGGTGGTATGACTTATACATTTACTAAAGCGCAAGGTGGTAAAATCGGTATCTCTATCTGCGAGGACGACAAACTTGACTTGGCTTTGGATCTGATCAAGAAGGCTAAAGAAAAAGGTGTGAACCTGGTTTTGGCTGTTGACGCTAAAATCGCTGACGCTTTTTCTAACGATGCAAATACTAAATTCTGTCCGGTTAACGAAATTCCTGATGGATGGGAAGGTCTTGATATCGGTCCTAAGACTGAAGAAATCTTCGCTAACGTTATCAAAGGATCTAAGACTATTCTTTGGAACGGTCCTACAGGTGTATTCGAATTTGACAACTTCACTCACGGTTCACGTACAGTAGGTGAAGCAATCGTTGAAGCAACCAAGAACGGTGCTTTCTCACTCGTCGGTGGTGGTGACTCTGTAGCTTGTGTCAACAAGTTCGGTCTGGCCAACGGTGTATCTTACGTTTCAACAGGTGGTGGCGCATTACTTGAAGCAATCGAAGGAAAAATCCTTCCGGGTATCGCCGCTATTCAAGAATAAATTCACATAAGATTTCAACATTCTTGAAGGGCAGTTCTTTGTGAAAAGAGTTGCCCTTATTTATAACCTATAATGAAGGTTAATACGTTGATTTCCTTTTTTGGCATTCTTTTTGCACTGTTCCATGTAGATGGAAAGAAATAAATAATTGATCAAATTATGAACGAAAAAACAATTAATGAACAATACGCATATATATATTCCTTACTTGAAGATAGAAGACTTAAGGAAGCCTTGATACAATTGGAATCCCTGTTGTGGCAATGCTCTGACTGGGATTTACGTACCCGATTGGAACAGCTGCAAACTTCATATAAGTATATGCTCGATTATATGAGACAGGGAGCCAATGATCCCGAACGATGGAATCTGTATCAGAAAATGCTTACGGATACGTGGGCTATCGCCGACCAATCGCGGTTGCTCATGCTAGACAACGCTTCATCCAACTATTATCACAAAGTGCGCCGCACTCCTACATCACCGGACTTAGCGAACTACGGCATTAAAACAATACTGCATATATTGGAGTCTTTCAATGACGACTTGGCAGTCAGCGGATTACTCTCTGACACAAAAATGGATGAAGTCCTGAAACGGCATGAAGACACACTCAAATTCATGTTCGTCAGGGTATGGACAAACAGCGCATGGACTCCTCAGGACGAAGAAGAGGCACAAGCCATGCTTGCATCCGAATTACTTCCAGGAGAAGATTTATGCCTGTTCACAAGCGCTGTCACACTAAGTTTGATGGAAAGTTTCGATGTGCGGAAAATAATGTGGCTACTCAACGCATACAGTCATTCGAACGTCAGCGTTAGCCAACGGGCATTGGTAGGTGTAATGATTATCTTCCACATTTACAGAAACCGTTTGATCTTTTATCCGGAAATCCTCAAGAGAGTAGATCTCATGGATGAAATCCCTACATTCAGAAAGGAGGTCGCACGTGTTTATCACCAAATGCTCTTATGTCAGGAAACAGAGAAAATCGATAAAAAGATGCGGGAAGAGATTATTCCTGAAATGTTGAAGTCTGTTTCTTCTATGAAGAATATGCGATTCGACCTAGAGGAGAACGATGAAGAGAACGATGACAAGAATCCGGACTGGGAAGACACTTTCGAAAAATCCGGTTTGGGAGACAAGCTGCGTGAAATGAGCGAGCTCCAGCTTGAAGGAGCTGATGTATATATGAGTACATTTGCCGCTCTGAAGAGTTATCCGTTCTTCCGTGAAGTGCAGAACTGGTTCTATCCTTTCAGCAAGCAACACTCCAGCGTACTAAAAGCGCTGAAAAAAACAGGTAATAAAGGAAACACTGTATTGGACCTGATACTTGAAGCGGGAATTTTCAGCAATAGCGACAAATATTCGTTGTTTTTCACCATCCACCAATTACCCCAAGCGCAGCAGGAGATGATGCTCAGCCAGCTCAACGAGCAGCAAATGAACGAATTGATGGAGAATTCAAATTCAAATCCTGAAATGATAAAACGGCTTAACGAAAGTCCGGGTGCTATCAGCAACCAGTATTTACACGATCTTTACCGTTTCTTCAAACTGAGCGTGCGCCGACAGGAATTCAGAGATATTTTTCAGGATAAACTTGACTTCCATAATGTTCCCGCACTCGACAATATCTTGTATTGGGCAGACGTGTTATTCCCCATCGCTGACTTCTATATATCAAAAGAACGCTGGGAGGAAGCGGTCGAAATCTACAAAGAGTTGGAAGAAATCGGAGAATTTGAAGGGGACGATATTGCTGACGGTTACCAAAAGTTCGGATATGTGTTACAGAAAACAAAACAATACGAAGAAGCTATTCAGGCCTATCTGAAAGCTGATACACTAAAACCGGATAACATCTGGAACAACCGCCATCTGGCTACCTGCTATCGGCTGACTAAGAACTACCGGGCGGCTCTCACCTATTATAAAAAGGTAGAGGAAGTGGCTCCGGAAGATGCAAACGTAATTTTCTATATCGGTAATTGCCTGGCAGAAATGGAACAATATGAAGAAGCGTTGAATTACTTCTTCAAGTTGGACTTCATCAAGAGCAATTGCGTGAAAGCATGGCGTGGTATCGGATGGTGCTCATTCATCAGCCGGAAATATGAACAAGCCATGAAATATTACGAGAAAATCATCGGACAAAAGCCGCAGGCAATCGATTACATGAATGCCGGGCACGTTGCATGGGTGATGGGAGATATCCAAAAAGCGGTCACTTTCTATGAAAAGGCAATTATAGCCTGTGAAAGCCGTGAACATTTCCTGGAAATGTTCCATAAAGATGAAGAAGCTCTTCTCAAACAAGGTGTTCGAGAAGAAGACATTCCTTTAATGTTGGATTTATTATAACTTTTTCAACTCCCCGTACAGCTTTTGTATGGGGAGTCCCATTATATTATAGAAGCTACCGGAAATAGATTTCACTCCGATATATCCAATCCATTCCTGTACACCGTATGCTCCCGCCTTATCCATAGGTTGGTAACGATCGACATAATACTGTATTTCATCGTCAGACAAGACATCGAACAGGACATCGGAAGATGCGGTAAAACTTTTCTGCCATTCAGTGGTAGTCAGGCAAACACCGGTGAAAACCTGATGTGATTTCCCCGAAAGTGCACGGAGCATTTCAACAGCCCCTTCTCTCCCTTCCGGTTTGCCCAAAACCTGACCATCCAACCAAACAATGGTATCAGCAGTCACTAATAATTCTCCCGATTTCATCATTGCACGATAGGCGTCCGCCTTTTCACGGGCTATGAATTCGGGTATCTCCGCTCCAGCCAATGTATCCGGATAGGATTCATTCACATCGGGTAAAGTCCTTACCACATAATCTACTCCCAAACCCGACATTAGCTCTTTCCGACGAGGCGAGTTGGAAGCTAATATGATCTGATATTTCTTTAAATTATCAAGCATTACTTTATCAATTACGAATTAGTTATTCTGTTTGTTCTTTTTTGTGTACTACCAACCAAAAGCATCCTGTGCCATCCACAGCCCATGAGCTTTCAGCACTTGCTCCACCACATCACGTCCGCAGCCATGACCGCCGTCAGCATAAGAGATGTACTTTGCTACGGATTTTACTTCTGGAACAGCATCTTTCGGGCAGCAGGGAAGACCGCATTCACGCATCACTTCTATATCGGGCACATCATCCCCCATATATAATATTTCATCGTCAGACAATCCGTATTTATCACGGAACGCATGATAATCATGTATCTTTACGGCAGAGCCCATATACAAATCCTTCACTCCCAAGCCTTCAAAGCGGATACGTACGGCTTCTGTCCGCCCTCCGGTAATGATAGCGATATGAAGCCCTTTCTTTACGGCAAGTTGGATAGCATAACCATCCTTAATATTCACAGTACGCATCGGTTCACCGGAGGGATGCAGGGGAACTGTGGTCGAACTCAAGACTCCGTCAACATCGAAAGCTAAAGCCTTGATACGGGATAAATCATAGTTGATGGTGCTCATGGATACTTTTACTCATTAGTTTATATATTTCCTGCAATGCCGGAGAATCTACCAACATAGCAAGATGATTACTTATCACATTTTCATCATAACGCACTGCCGGTCCGGTTTGTGCCTCATGAGGTGTCAATTCGTGTACTTTACGCGCAGTCTCATCAATCAACGGAAGCATAACATCAAAAGGCAGATTATACTTTTCAAGCAAATCCGCCGCTAAGGCATACATATGATTTGTAAAATTACAGATAAAGACAGCAGCCAAATGAAGACTCTTACGCTGTTCGGAAGTTATCTCGTACACATTATCCGAAAGAGTCGCAGCTATCGCTTTCAGAAGTTCCACATCTTCCGGTCTTTTCGCCTCAACAAAGAAGGGTATTTCCCGGAAATTAACTTCACGTTGCTTACTGAAAGTCTGCATGGGGTAAAACACTCCATAACGTTCCGCATATTTCTCCCAAACACTCATCGGGATACTGCCCGCCGTATGTACCAACAGCGCATCTTGCTTTCCTTCCGTTATCTGAGGCAATAATTCAACAAAAGCCGCATCTTTCAGAGATACAATATATAATCGGGCTTCTTTTGATATTTCCTGTAAATCCGTCGTATATCCGGCTTCTACCTGTTCGGCTAAAGCACGGGCAGATTCTTCCGTCCGACTATACACTTGCACGATACGAAAACCTTTGTAATAAAGCGCCTTTGCCAGATTAGTGGCCAAATTCCCGGCACCGATAAATACAATCGGGGTATCTTCTATACTTCTATTCATTACTTCTTTACCGTTTTGCAAACCAGAATAAAATGATTCCGATAATGAGCAGAGTCAATGGCAGCAGATACCCGGATAACGAACCCAGCAATGACATAACCAAGCCGATATTCATCACTAGCCAAAGACCAAGTAACACAAAACCAATTGATTTATCGCGTTTGAAAATAAGAAAACAGATCGAAGCATACAATAACATATTGTCTTTATTCATCACCCAAGGCAACCCGAGGGTGGAGAAATGAATCAGTTTATCAATCAGATAAAGTGCTCCAATAACGATAAAGGTAACAGCAGTAGCCAAATAAGTATCTTTGCTGTTACTCGCTTTAGCAGCTCCCATATTTATTTTCCTCCGAATTTATTAATATGAATTTTCTCCCATTGAAGATGTTCTTCGTTGAAAGGTTTACGTTCCATCCCTTTATGTCCGATAGCAATAACGGAAAGAATTTGAAGTTGCAAGGGAATATCCAAAATTCCATGGACAAATTCATCGGAAGGCATTCCGGTGGCAGTGAAACGTTCGCGAACCTGCACCCAGCAGCTTCCCAAGCCGAGATCTTCGGCCTGCA
>UMII01041661.1_pt1 | contig 22359 bp, 18 predicted proteins | sample 1965731 | NCBI WGS metagenome assembly UMII01 (sample SAMEA4836118, study PRJEB28245) | human gut metagenome | biome: gut microbiome; material: fecal sample | place: Denmark | collected 2008
GCCATTGACGTAAATTTTGTCAATGACGGACAACTTGCTATTTATTGATTTTATTTCGAACCCACGTTAATGTAGGTCGTGTCTCTTGTTTATAGCGAACTACACAAACGCAGGAAATCACAGATCATATGATTAAACGCAGACGATCTCGTTATTGGAAAAGTTGCTTGACAAGACGGGGTAGCTTTATTTATTCGACAGGAACAGGTTTGCACTATCCTCCGATTTCCGAAGATGTTTATCGGGCATACATATGATCCTTGAGTAGAGAAAGGATTTATTTGCAGGCAAAAAAGTATCGTGAGTATTGATGGCATTATCTTCACTCTATTATCAAGAGCAAGGAAACTAACCCTGTTGAATTTGCTGCTAAAGTCAGTAATATATAGATAGATGGAATCTCTTTTATAGCATATAGCTTTTTAAAGGCTTTTAACGAAGGACTAGAACTGAAGGTGTGTATTCATCTGCAACAATTGGCTAATATTAGGGTTAAGGTGCTTGTGGCAGATTTAATCTATGCTTATATGCTAATTGAAAATCTTGTATAAAATATCATATAAGTACTTCCTTTACGTGTGAGAGCCGAATTGTTAGAGATGAGCTGCTTCGTAAGATCTTGCAGTCAGAACTCAGCTATGAAAGAGCTATCCGTTCAGAAGGAAGTTTTGAAACACAGAAACGATGTTACTCATTGGCAGGATAAAAGCTAGAAACAGGAAAACGGAAATAATTTGGATTTTCTTTGGAATACATACGGCAATGCGGTATGTATGATAGAAAAGGTTGAAAAGAAAATAAGAAAGACAGCATAATCTGACTAGAATGAGAGGTAAACAGGAGAGGTTTTAACTTCCCCTAAAAAAGACATGTACATAATGCAAGGTTGGGAGAGAAAAAATAAGAATATGTAAATAATATTTTTAAAGAAGGGGAAGGACTGGGGAGTTGACCGAAAAAATTAAGAGAAAAGTTCACGTAAAGTAAAACTTTTCTCTTGATTTATGAGAAAGAGGAACATTTACTGAATATCCTTCTTTTTAACTTGTTCTTAGAGGTAATATGTTGGATTTTGAAGTAACTTCTGTTGTTGAATATTCTGTAGATTTGCTTTTTTTAACCGTTGGGTTGCTAGAAGATATAGATTCTTCTATTGCCTTTTGATATGTTTTTTGAGTTTCTAATGCTGCTTTCTCCCAAGAATAACGTTTTAAACGTGTATTTCCTAGCTCAATGAGCCGTTGTCTATTTTCTTTGTCGTAAATAACTTTTAAGATAGTCCTGTACATGGATTCTTTTGAGTATGGATCAAAATATGCTGCCGCTTCTCCTGCAACTTCAGGGAAACAACTTGTATCACTTATGGCGATAGGGCAATGGCAAGCATATGCTTCTAATATTGGAATTCCAAATCCTTCATAGAGTGAAGGATATACGAATAAAAGAGCTCTTGTATATAACTCGCTTAGAGCCTTATCAGAAGCTTTAACGTGAATTGTATACTTTTCTATTCCTAACGGTAATTGTTTAATTTCTGATTCCTCTAATTTATTTCCCGTGTATACAAGATATAATTCAGGATCTTGTTTGTGTAATTCAGAAAACACTTCTATAAAACGTTGAAAATTTTTATATGCTGCACGATCGCCTACATAAAGAAGATATTTGTTAGGTAATTTCAATTGATATTCTCCTGAAAAAGGTTTCATACTTGTTCCGTGGTAAACAACATCTATTTTCTCGGGAGCTACTCCTAGTATCTCGATAATATCCTTTTTGGTATTCTCACTAATAGCTATAATTCGAGTTGCTCCTTTGATAACTTTTGCTTTTTGCTCACGAAAAGACTTAGGAGAAGGATATATGTGCGCGAATTTTTCGTGTACCATGTCATGCACGGTGACAACGTATGGGTTTCCTCCTATATACTTTAAAAAATAGGAGTCATAATATGTTGGGTGAAATAAGAACTTATTACCACTTTTAAGGATTTTTTTTGCGAAATGATAATTTCTTCTTCGAAAAAAAGATGAAAAATATTTATAGAGGAATCTGGGAAATGCTATTTGTTTATCATTTAATTGCCATTTTGTTATGTAATAGTTGAGGGAAAATCTAATGGCAATTTTATATTCACAATGGAGTCTACGAATTATTTCACAGAAATAACGTGATATCCCTCCAAACCTTTGTGCTTGGAAGATTTGATAATCATAAATAATGGGAAAAAAATGTTTATCATAATTTTTGTTTTCCTTTATATTCATATCACTAAAATTAATTTTGTCTTCTTAGTCTTGTTGTATTAAGGGGAGTGTTTTCTTTACCTTTTGAATACTAAAAAGACTTGGTTTGGGTTAATATATCCTATTTATTTTTTGACAAAGTTACTATAATATTATAATTAATCTCTGTTTTTTCTGAGAAAATAAATTATTTATTTTTGTATGTGGTTTATGATGCTTGTATATGTGTTTAAAAAGCTTATTATCTCAAGGTCGAAATTAGGGCCTATAATGCCGATAATGTGTGTGTTATGTTTTATTTTAGTGTATTAGATGCTATTTTCTATAGAAAATGTTAATGGGCTATTGAAATATTTATTCCTTTTGGAATGTTGTCTGAATGACGACTGAGGCAGCGGGGCATGATTGTTATAGTATATTGCTGAGATTTATTGCATAGTGAGAGAAACTTTTAATAAAATATCTTTTAGGATTAGGTAATTTGAATGAAAAATAATAGTTTTATTTTTGGCCATATAAATGTTTTATATACTTTTGTATTCATTTAGAACCAGCAAGAATGTTGATCTGTGTTAAATATGAGGCTGTTCTATAATTTGAAAGATAAACTAAATATAATGTCTGCATTTACAATTCTATTTTTGGCTGTAGGGCTCTTATATATAAAAGGCCTTTTTATGGTATTGCTTTATCCTTTACAGTTTTTTTATGGGTTGCATATGACCCATAAGTCCGTTCTTTTGTATAAAATCTTAGCTAAACCTAATTATATTATAGAAAAAGTTCTAAAAGGTGGTGGCATTAGGTTTTCTATTTATAATATATCAACTATACCTTCTCGCCATTTGAGAAAATACTTATACAAAGGATTGGGGGTAAAAATGGGTAGAAATGTAGTGTTGCATTTCAAAACAGAGATTAGGGCTCCTTATAATCTTGTTTTGGGGGCAGGAACAATAATTGGTGATAATGCTGTGTTAGATGCAAGAATGGGACTTGTGATAGGCAGGAATGTGAATCTTTCTTCGAATGTCTCGATTTGGACATTACAACATGAACATCGGGATCCTAATTTTGGATATCCTCAAAATAAGAGAATGGATGTCAAAATTGAAGATCGGGCTTGGTTAGGATGCAATGTTATAGTTTTGCCAGGAGTGACAATAGGAGAGGGTGCTGTTTGTTGTGCTGGCTGTGTCGTTACTAAGGATGTAGAACCTTATGCTGTTGTTGCTGGTATTCCTGCAAAAAAAGTCGGAGAAAGACCTAAGTGTTTGGTTTACGAATTTGATGGTGTAGCATGTCATTTTTATTGATCTTTGTTTTTGCGGTTTTATTAAGAACTCAGAATTCTTGTTTTTTTGCAGTTAAAAAAGTACTTTCGCAACTTAAACATTATTATGTGCGTATTTAAGGAGATTGGTAAATATTACTTTTTAGAATTAAATATGTAGGCGTTGAGTTAATATGTGTAATAATATTCATAAACAGTGATCTGAGAAAAATGAAGCAAAATGAGAAATTACCTTTAGTCACAGTGGTGACTATTACTTATAATTTGATAGAGAATAAGCGGGAAGACTATATAAAGCAGTGCATAGAAAGCATCCATAATCAGGATTATCCATTTATCGAACATATAATAATTGATGGAGCGTCTAATGATGGAACTCTGGAATTATTGCATCAATATGAGGATTTGAATTATGTTAAGGTCTATTCTGAACCAGATAATGGTATATATGATGCGATGAATAAAGGAATTGCATTGGCTAGAGGAAAATATCTCAACTTTATGAATTCTGATGACTCTTTTTATGATAAAGAAGGAATCAGAAGAAGTGTTGAGTATTTGGAAGAGAAAGAGGCTGATTATTCTTTTGCAGATGCTATGATTCTGTTTGAGAATGGAAATCAGGAGTTGTGGAAAGGAGATATCTCTAAACTCCTTTTAGGGGGACAGTATTGTCATCAGTCTATGTTTGTGAAAACGGAACTCTTACGGTCTATGCATGGTTTTAATACTTCATATGAAATCGCGGCGGATACAGATTTAATGATACGGTTGTATGCTTGTAATAGAAAATATGTGAAAATACCGGCTTGTATTGTTACTTATCGTATGGGAGGACTTTCCTCTCAACATCAGATGTGGTCAAGAATCGAACACTCTACTGCTTTTTATAGGCATATTGGACAGCATATTTCTCTTAGTCAGCGTGATTGTTTTCTCCTTTGTTGGAATCCGGCTCTTTTTGACGAACTTCCGAAAGAGGCACTCTTGAAGTTGATCTGCAAAGTTCCTCGCGAGTACGGGTTAGAGCATCTATTACGTACTTTTGTAGACAAGTTTAATTGTAGCGAGAGTAAAATGAGTAAACGATATTATCTTTTGGGATTTATTCCATTCTTAAAAAGTGAATATCGTAATGATAAAAGATATTTTCGACTCTTTAATATTCTTCTTTTGTTAAAATTGGTTAGACGTAATAATAAAAAGAAGTTTTTTTTATTTGGTTTCTTGCCTCTATTTAAAACGAAATGGGATATTAAGTAAATGTCCCTCTTTCTTATAAATTAAGAAAAAAATACTTTCCGTGAGCTTTTCTCTTAATTTTTTAACTCCCAAATCTTCTGTCTTTTTTAGTAAGTCTAAAGTACTCCGTATAAACGTAAGCATCCGATAAAGTACCCTATAAAAATGGCTGTATCTCCTTTCAAGGTAGGCAGCCATTATAGTTGTATCTGCATCATTCTTTATTCCTTTCCTTCCTTTTGTGTGGTAACATTTGTAGCAGTTCCTCATAATTTGCCTTCTGCATATATGGCATTCTTGCTATAACGTCATTCAGATAAGTGCGCGGATTTGCTTTATGCGCTTTGCACGTCGCCAGCAACGAACAGACGACACTCATACTGACGGTCGCCTGATGACCTCCGCAGAATAGGTAGTTCTTTCTACCCAGTGTGATTGGTCGGATTGCATTTTCCGTCAGATTGTTATCAATATGGATGCGTCCATTCTGCAGATACCTCATCATATTCTCCCAGCGGGTATAGGAGTAGGTTATCGCCTTCCCGATCAGGCTGTTTGGGCTGTATTTTATCCCTTCTGTTTCCATCCATAGTTTCAAGGTATCCATAATAGGATCGGCAAGTTCCTGACGTTTTCCCATTCGTTGATTTTCTGTAAGCTGCTTCTGGTCACAGTCATGCTCTATACGATATAGAAGCTGTATTTCTTTTAAGGCATGTTCCGCCATCTGCCTGTTTTCAGCAAGTGCCTGTTCAAAATACCTGCGTATATGAGCCATGCAGTTAACAAGGTGCATGTTCAGGTTGACCTTGAAAGCGGATTCGTAACCCTCAAAGCCGTCACATTGGAAATAACCCTTGAAGTTTTTAGCCAGTTGCCCTATCACCGTACCTGAGCGGACCCTTTGTCATAATAGAAAAGCACCAGTCGTTCAACCACCGCCCTGACCATCCACAAGTATTCCTTGTGGGTCTGATGTCCTGCCTTGTCCAGTACAGGTACGGTCGTTTCATCCCCCTGTATGTAGTCGGATTTCATGATTTCCTGCCTGAGCACCCCGTAAAGTGGCTTGAGAAGTTCAACCGCAGGCTTGAACCACCCGTCTATGGTACTTTCACTAGCCTTGAAGCCCAAGTGATGCAACTGTTTCACCTGGCGATAGAAGGGAAAGTGATACTCATATTTCTGCAGGAGTATCTCCGCCAAAAGTGTAGGTCCCGCTATTCCTTTGTATATAGGTAACAGCAGCATGGCGGCTATCTCCACTCCTTTTCTGCCGACCGGTGAAAGTGAAGTGTTGTCTTTAAGGGCATACTTGGGGTGTATAATCTCCTTTATATACAGTTGCCCGGGCTTATGCTCCACCACACGGGTCACTTCCTCGCCAATCTTCCTGTACAGTTTCAGGTCAATGTCTTCCGGCTCGATGATTCCCCTTTCAAGTACGGGAAGATCTTCCATTATCCTGTGGTTATTCCGTTCCCGTTTCTTGTTCTCCACCGTTTCTTTTGTGATTGCCTACACCGCTGCTTCACGCACTTTTTCCACTTCAGCCGCATTATCAGGAAGACAGTCACCGAATAGGTCAGGCTGGTTGGAATCAAGAGACGGGAGTTTCTCTGACTTGTGACCGAAAAGTTGGTGGTTCAGCCATGCGACTTGAGCCGTCAGCTCATTGAGACGATTCTGTAAGGATTCATTCTGCCGGGTAAGCCTGATGATGGTCTCGGCCTGAGACGCGTTCACCTGCTGCAGGGGCTGTAGCATTGAGTTCATCTGTGAAAGCATCTCTTCCTGGGGCATAATCCGTTTCTTTTCATTATCATTATACTATAAATATACAAAATATATCCCGGACAGACAAGAAATATGACATCTATTTTCATACGGTATATACATTTCGTTCCGCCTTCAGACGTCTCAAACGCTGTCCGGGAGATTCCCGGATCCCTTCCACCATAATGACAAGATCGCGCCATTCCATCGGATAGCTGCGCGACTTCTCATCATATGCGGGAACCTTGAAGTGACCGGCCTCAAGGCGCTTGACGTACATCGCCAGACCGCCATCCTGCATGGAGAAGCTTCATCAACTTACGACTGCTGCCAATGAAGATGAATATATCACCGTTCCTGAAACTGCAGCCCATACGCTCGTGTACCACACCGCAGAGGGAACTGATACCCTTGCGCATATCAGTCTTGCCGGGGCAGAGAAAATAACGTATCGTATCATTCAGGCAGAACATTGCAACAGGCGTATTGGTTAATCAGACGGGAAGCAGCCTCTTCCATACCGGCACCCAAATGGGCACGGACGCCATTAGGAAACAGCAGGGTCATTCCGGAAAAGGAAGAGGAGGAAGCAATACAGCGGGACTTGAGGCTGATGGGAAGCTAAGACTGATTGGGGAGCAGATGGTTCGTGAACGGGAATACTGGAAGATTTACGTTTCCAGTAATTGTACGTGGAGTAACTGACATGTTCACGTTGCAGAAATTTCAGAAGACTCAAACCGCTTAAACGATGTAGTTCTTGTAAAGAGGAAAATTGTTCTTTTGTCATAATGAAATATGTTAGAAGTTCATGCAATATTGCAGAGGCAAAGGTGCAATGAAAATATAACAAAGATAACGGGTACTTTATCGGACGCTTACGTATAGGCTTCATTGACACAGAAGTCCTTTATTGCTAAACCGCTCTGCTGTTGACGAGGTAGAGTTTCCAAGAATCTTTCTTTACTTATTTTTTTATAATTTTTTTTTACACAGAGGCCGAGCAAAAATAGACTCTACGTAACAGGTACTTTATCGGATGCTTACTTTTATCGAAGGCTTATCTTTTTATAGAATATCCCTAAAATATTATTGATGAGATATTACTTAAAAGGTTTGCGTACAAATATGAAAAATGTTTTTGTATAACTTTTTATCCTAGCATTTTTATGAGTTGGATTTGCAATGGTGTTTTCTGAAATAATCCATTCTGAGTAAAATATCAGAGATTCTCCAGCATTCGTTTCTATACTTTTTTACAGAGTCTGGGATGTTTTTACTTGTCGTTGCAATATTGGTCCGGAAAGTTGAGTAGTTACTAACATTGTTGCAAAACATGCTTTCTCCTAATCCTCTCCAAAAGTATGTGGTACATCCCATTAGATCTAGTAAAGAGGGATATATGTCCATTTGACCAAAATTACAGTCTGTATTTTGTGACTTCAATGGCGAGTTTATGATAATAAAAGGAACAAAACAATCTTCTGCTTTTAATTTTATTCGGTTTTCATAGTTGTTAAAAGTCATCTGTTCATGGTCTCCAGTAATTATAATAATACTATTTTTGTACAGCCCCTTTTCCTTTAATTCTTCAATGAAATTACCAATGCATTTATCTACGTATTGTATAGCAATTAAATAATTCCTCACTTCATCATTTTTTATTTTCTTTCTTAATAATGGACTATTGGTGATGATAGGATTACTATATGGTGCGTGACTTGATAGTGTAACGAGTTGTGCATAAAAAGGATGTTTCTCTTGAGGTAATATAGATAATGAACTTTTAAAGAGGTTTTCGTCTGCTGCTTCTTTGGGGGCATCTTTCTGAAGACGATCGTATAACTTGTTGAAACCATATGCGATTGTAGTGTGCCCTTGATTCCAAAAGGTTCGGTTATCACAAATGAAAGATATAGAAGTATAGCCTTTTTCTTTTAATGCGAATGCTAAGGAGGGGAAGGTATTGGTAGCACACAGACTAGAGGCTGCTCCTGTGTATAAAGGGAGTAGACCTGTATTTATTAGTAATTGGGCATCACTGGAACGACCGTCTTTAACTTGTGGAACTACTTTAGGAAAATACACTGTGGTAGAATCTCTTATTGTTCTATTTATATAAGGGGTTATTTCTTCCTCCTCGATTTTTAAATCAATAGGCCAACTCTGCAAGGATTCCACAAGAATAAGAATAAGATTTTTTTTATGATTGTTTGATAATACTTTTTGTTTCTTTGGCATTTCTTTTATAAAGCGGTGGGCATATTCTTTGCATTCTTTTGTCAGAGGTTGTAAAGTACTAACTTGGTATATCCAGTAATTTATAATTCCATATTTTTGTATTGCAGAGGGGCTTATAATTTGGAAAAGATAGAGTGGTTGTTCGTAAAATGGGCGTTTGTTAGGCCAATAAGGTATTGATGTTGTCGTTATAACGAATAATAAGCAAGTTAAGAATATTGTAATTTGAAATCTTTGGTTGATATGTGCCACACTTAGCCATTTGTTGTATGCCCATTCATAGAATATGAAGTATAAACATATAGGAAGTATTAGTATTATATCTGAAAGTCGGATAGAATGTATAATACTTGGGCCAAGTCCTTTTAAATTATCTATTAATAAATATGAGGATAAAGGCATGATTGTACTATATGTTCGAAAGTACCAAACAATAGATAATATATAAAGAGTTATTATTGATAAATAAACATATATGCATCCTTTTTTCTTACAAAATAGAACAAACAATGCTAAAAACATAGCATCGGTTACTGCGTTAAAATACTCTAAATAATCTCCTTCTGACTGAATGTTAGTGTATAGAATGATTATGGTTAAGAAAAGTGTGAATACGAGTAGTAGATAATTCGTAATTCTTTTGAATAAAATATTGTTCATTTTGGCTGTATTAACGTTTATTATAAATAATAAAAAGTGACTAACCAATCTTAAACTATCAGCCTGTCACTTTTTAAGGTTTTGTTGTGTGTTGTATAAAGGTTATAAACTTTGCATATCATTAAGTTTTTTGTAATATCCATTAAGAGCAATTAATTCCTCATGTCTACCTCGTTCTACGATTTCTCCTTCATAGAGAACGCAAATTTCATCTGCATTTTTAATTGTGCTAAGACGGTGAGCAATGGCTATTGTCGTACGTGATTTCATTAATCTCTCCAATGCTTCTTGTACTAATCTTTCTGATTCAGTGTCTAATGCAGAAGTTGCTTCATCGAGTATTAAGATCGGAGGATTTTTCAGAATTGCACGAGCAATGCTGATACGTTGACGTTGTCCACCTGATAATCGTCCTCCACGGTCTCCAATCATTGTGTCATATCCTTTTTCAGTCTCTATAATGAAGTCGTGTGCATTGGCTATTTTGGCAGCTTCAATTACTTGTTCCATTGTGGCATTTTCTACTCCAAATGTGATGTTGTTGTAGAAAGTGTCATTAAATAAGATTGCTTCTTGGTTAACATTCCCTATTAAAGAACGTAAATTTTGAATAGAAACATCTTTAACATTTTTGTCATCGATTAATAATTCGCCTTCTTTTATATCATGATAGCGTGGTACTAAATCGACTAAAGTTGATTTACCTGAACCCGATTGACCAACAAGGGCAACAGTTTTACCTTTAGCAACTTCTAGATTAATATGCTTTAATACGGGCCTTCCTTCGATATAGCTAAAACTTACATTGCGAAACTCTAACTTATCTTCAAAATTGTGTAAAGGAAGGGGGTGCTCAGGCTCTTTGATATGATTTTCTGCTTTCAATATCATATCAATACGTTCCATACTGGCAAGTCCTAAGGGGATGTTGTAGAAAGCTTTGGAGAATTCTTTCAAAGGATTAATAATACTATAGAGAATTACCAAGTAAAAAATGAATGTGGCTGCATCCATCGGAGCATAGGTGCTGTTCAAAATTAGAGCGCCGCCGAACCATAGCACAATAATGATAACACATGTACCCAAAAACTCACTCATTGGATGTGCTGAACTTTGGCGAATAACCATTTCACTAATGGCATTTCGGAATTCATTATTGGTTTTAGAGAAGCGTGTTGACATTTTTTTTTCAGCGATAAAAGCCTTGATAATGCGTAACCCTCCTAATGTTTCATCCAATTGTGACATGATGTCTCCCCATTGGGCTTGTGCAGCAGAGGATTGTCTCTTTAATTTACGGCTGACTGTTCCCATTACCCATCCAGCTAATGGTAAAATCACAATCACGAATAAAGTCATTTGCCAGCTTACAGAGAATAGGGTAATAAAACAGACTAAAAGTGCAATTGGATTGCGGATTAACATGTCTATAGAACTTGTTAAGGAGTTTTCTACTGCAGTAACATCTGCACTCATACGAGCGATGATATCTCCTTTGCGTTCCTCTGAGAAGAAGCTGAGTGGTAAATGTAGTACCTTATTATATACTTGAATGCGGATGTCGCGGACAATACCTGTACGAAGCGGAACCATAATAGCTGAAGATGCAAAATATCCCGCTGTTTTTAGTAGTGTCGCGAAAATTAATATACATCCCATGATAATAAGTACGAAAAAAGCTCCATGCACATCTATGGCGTGATTTATCCAATAAGAGATATTGTTCATAATTATATCTTTATCCAAATGGTGAATATCCATCGGTTGATATTCATATACATTCGTATCAATCTTGAATAAGATATTTAAGATTGGAATGATTGCCAAGAATGAGAACACATTGAGCCATTGGGAAAGGAAGTTCAATATTAATGACCACACAAGATATTTGCGATATGGCATAATATATCGCTTCATTAAAGAAAAAAACTGTTTCAGCATAAACTCTAAAATATATTTATGTATATACAATGCGGCAAAGATACAAAAGAATATCAAAAGCGCCAAAGGACTAATCTTTTATATTTTAAAAGTATATGATATCATGTATGTGATGAATTCTTCTTAACCATTTCGTATATGTGGGTTCCTGTGTAAGAGCTAAATAGCCAATATGAATATTTGGGAAACAGTTCAGTTTCCAATTTCCTCTTCAGACAATCCTGTTGTTTGAATGATCGTATTAATCGGTACTCCTGCGGACTTTAGTTTGCGGGCAATCTCGAATTGCTTCATTTTGGCACCTTCTATTTTGCCTTCCTCCCTACCTTCTGCTCTTCCTTCCGCTTTACCTTCAATCCATCCCGTGGTGATTACGCTTTTTTGATATCGTATAGCCTCCATATCTCTGTAATAGCTCTGCTTCTCTTTCTCATTCAGGCGATCGATCCTTAGACGTTCTCTGGCTTCCGGCAGTCCTTTTGCTGTGTCGGTATTTTTTATTTCTCCGGTTTTAAGGAATCGTACCCACTCGTCGAGTGGAGTACGGGCTATCTGATCAAATTCGTTGACTTTCAGGACGTAGTATTCTGGAAATATATCACCGGCTTCTTTTCCGACAAATAACTCTTTTTGACGGACGGATAACTGTAAAACATCCTCTGGAACATGTAGACCACGGAAGAATGTTTTTCCATGATATACATAATCTTTACCCTGACCTAAGTCAAAATATACGATGTTGATGGAATAGACTTTGCGTACATTACTGTAGGCATCTCCTAATCCGATATAGGCTGTAATGGCTTTGGATACCCCGTAAAGCATTCGGTGAAAATAATCTAATTCACGATTATTCTGTATCTCTATAATTAGTAGTTCTCCATTCGTGTCTTCTGCAAGCATATCTACACGATTGAGCTTGTCTACGGAATCATTCTGGTTACCTTCGCTTTCAAGGAACTTGTTGATACGAATATCTTCCTTGAGCAATGTGCTGAGAAAGCCTTCAAGTACGACATAATTGGCCTTATCCCGTAACAGACGTTTCATGGCCCAGTCAAAATGTATATAATTGTTTGGCATGGCTTCGTCTCCTTTGTCTGTATAACCCCAAAACAAGAAATGATGGATACGCTTTATAGGTCAGGATTGTCTTTCCGCGAATACCTTGCCATTTCGTATGGTTATCATTTACCAGTTTATTCTTTGGAAGATATACTGAAACATAAAGTGGATTTTCCTTATGCCGAGGTGCGTCCTATTTTGTTGTTTAAGGAGTATTTACAGCATGGTTATTACCCTTTCTTTCAAGAAAAGGGATATTTGCTCCGTTTGCAAAGTAGCATTAAGCAGACTTTGGAAAATGATATACCGACTTTTGCGAATATGAATATAGCGACAGCATTAAAGTTGAAAAAACTGTTATATATCATAGCGAAAAGTGTTCCGTTTAAACCAAATTTTACCAAGTTGGCGACTTTGCTTGATATGAATAGAAATACGGTTTCCGATTTGATGTGTTATCTGGAAAAGGCTGGGATAATTAATCAGCTTCGGGCAGAGGCGGAAGGTGTCAGACTTTTAGGCAAAGTGGACAAGGTGTATCTGAATAATACGAATTTGGCTTATGCGCTTTCTGACAATACACCGGATATTGGTAATTATTTCCTGAGTCTTCCTCGTCGTTTTGGCAAAAGTTTGCTTATTTCTACGCTTGAAACCTACTTTCAAGGAAAGCGGGAACTCTTTGAAGGCTGATTCATACTAGATGCATTTTGATTCTTCATCTCTCATATCTCTCATAAATTAACATAATCCTTTAATTTACAACAAACTATATTATGAGAGATGCAGAAATCTAAAGTATCTCTCATACTTTTCTCCTGCATCTCTCATAGATTTCCGATTTATCTCTCATAATATCCTGTAGCCGGAACGTAGATGGGCTGTGTCGGTTTTCCGATATTTTTCAACTTGCCTTCCGCTTTCAACCGACGGAGTTGCCGTGCCGCCATGCTTTGGGTGAATTCACAAAGCGATTGCATTCTGGAGCGTGTCAAGGCGACATTGGTTACAAAATATTCCGTCAATTTATTATCTATTTCTTCTTGGGAAAGGGAAGCGGAGTGTGGTTTGTATTTTGAGCGTCGCACATGAGTAGCTATACATGAACTTCTTAGATCTCTATCGGCTTGGAAGCGAATGGACTTAAATTTCACTTTATCAGCACGTGTGCCGAGCGAATGTACCGGTTCGGTTGTTTGCAAAGTGATTTGAAAATAACCGATTCCGTCTAAATGTACTCTTTCTCCTTCGCGGAGATGATTTCCCATGCATCTGCTCAATTCCATTAACATAGCTTCTACTTCTGATTTTCCGAAAGTAGTTGCCTGATGAATTTCCATTGCCAACCTTTGAGAAGTGACATGCTGAAAATTAACCACTCTTGGGTGGTAACTTGGTTCTTCCCCTTCTTTTTCCGGTTGGGGATTCTTGTAAAACTCGAATTGTATTGCCATTTCTGTTTTGATTTAATGGTGATTTATATGTCAGGCTACTTATGTTGTTGGCATATCTTGCCTTTGTTTTCGGATAATTCTACGGCATTATAATCGTTCCACTCTAGTGAATGGTTCTGTACACTATTGTGAACGGTACTGTTCACTAGAGTAGACGGATCTGATCACTGGAGTGGAACGGTTGCAATGCTTCATCAAAGATACGACATTTGGAGCTGGAAAACAAGAGATTAGTCAGTTGTTTTCATATAAAATACTGTAAGTTGTTTTGTGGAATACAGCTTGTTGGGAGAAGGAGGGGGGAGGAAGTATGAGAGATACGGATGGAAAACATGAGAGATGCAGGAGAAAAGTATGAGAGATACTTTGAATTTCTGCATCTCTCATAATATAACCGTCTAGTAATTAACAGTTTATATTGGTTTATGAGAGATATGAGAGATGAATACCAAATATTTCAGAAAGAGGGGCTTAAATAACTATAAATGAGCAAACCTTTTGTGGCAATATTTGTATATATAACAAATTATAGGTAATTTTGCCACAGAAATTGAAGGAGACACTCATGAAAACGATTAATCAAATTATTGGAGAAAATCTAAAGAAAATTAGAGAGTTGTCCGGTTTTACGCAAGAGCAGATAGCCAAATCTATTGGGATAGAGCGTTCTACGTATAGTAATTATGAAGGAGGAACAAGAGAAGTTCCGTACGATATTTTAGAACGGCTTTCAAATCTGTTTGGCTGTGAACCTTTTATTCTGTTTGAAGATAATATTCAAACTGATAATGAAATTATGGCTACTGCTTTTAGACTTTCCGATTTAGAAGATAGTGATTTGAAAGAAATAGCTAATTTTAAGGATATTGTGAAATCATATCTCAAAATGGAACGGATAGCCCAAGATGAAGCTGAATAAATTTATAATAGAAAGACAAGTATCAGAGTTTCGTACAGATAATGGGCTTAGTTTATCCGAACCTATTACATTGAAAAGTCTGCTCCTAAAATTGAACGTGCTTACAATTTTCAGACCTTTGTCTGAGAATTTTTCAGGTATGTGTCTAAAGGATAATTCCGGACACCGTTTCATGTTAATCAACTCTCGTCAACCGCGAGGAAGACAGCATTTTACGATTGCCCACGAATTGTATCACTTATTTATAGAAGAAAAACCGACACCACATAAATGCAATCCGGGATACAGTAAAAATAAAGTAGAGCAGAATGCGGATATGTTTGCCTCCTCCCTATTAATGCCGGAAGCCGGAATTTGCCAGTTAATACCTGAAACGGAATTAAATACTAAAAATATTTCCATAGCAACGATTTTAAAACTTGAACACTATTTTTCTGTTTCTCGTTCGGCTCTGCTATATCGATTATTAAATATTGGGCTCATCTCGGAAAATACACGTTCTCAACTTGCTGAAATAGGAGTAAAATACTCAGCAAAATGTTTTGGATATGATACAGCCTTATACGAAGCCGCAAATGAGGGGTTAGTTATCGGTGACTTTGGAGAGAAGGCACGCAATTTATTCGATAAAGGAAAAATTTCAGAAAGCCATTATATGGAACTACTCAGTAAGATTAGTATCAATGAGACACAAAAAAACGAAAATAGTACTCGATGCTGATGTGATTATCCATTTTATAGAAGCGGGTAACTTTTCACTATTGCCTGATATATTCCCCGAATATGAATATATAATATTGGACGTGGTTTATAATGAAGTTTCAAAGAACTCTAAAACAAGAGATTTTATAGATAATTATCTCTGCTACTTTTCTAAATTAAGAAAAGAGAAATTTTCTCCTAAAGGAGAATCTATGAAAGAGTATTTCTTGTTGCAACGTAGACTGGGGCAAGGTGAAAGCGCGTGTATGATTTATTGCAGAGATAATCAGGATGTATTAGGAAGTAGTAATTTAAGAGACATAAAAGAATATTGTTCTCAAAATAATATCACGTATCTGACGACCCTTGATTTTCTGTATTATGCTTATTGCAGAAAAAGAATGACACAACAAGAATGCACTGAATTTATGCAAGCAGTAAATAATGCAGGAAGTAAACTTCCTGTCATTGATATAACTCAATATATATGTACTGTGCAAATCTAATTGTAAACAACAGCCCTACACCACACATGCAGGACAAATAAATAAAATAATGAGAATAACACAGGTGAGAGACGATGGCAAGGTGAATACACTGCGTACGTTGAGAATTGAGCAGCTCGTGGAGCTGATGAAAGTGGAAACCAAAGCACAGCCCGTCTCAAAAATGAGAGAAGTCCTGCCCTATATGCTTCCCGGTGATAAAAACGACTATGTTCAGAAAGTGCCGAAACTGCTTCCTGCTGCCGCCTTTGTCCGTAAAAACGGGGTGATGGTTATGGCGGAATACAATGGAATCGTAATGATTCAGGTGAATAATCTGTCGGGGCCTATGGAGGCCGACGAGGTGAAGAAGTGGGTGAAAGAACTCCCGCAAACGTATCTGGCATTTGTCGGTTCTTCCGGGAAGTCTGTCAAGATCTGGGTACGTTTTACTTATCCTGACGATCTTTTGCCGGTCACCCGCGAGCAAGCGGAATTGTTTCATGCGCACGCTTATCGGCTGGCGGTGAAGTTCTACCAACCTCAACTTCCTTTTCATATTGAACTGAAAGAGCCTTCGTTGGAACAGTATTGTCGCCTGACTTTCGATCCGGAGCTGTATTTCAATCCCGAATCAATGCCGATTTACATGAAGCAGCCTGCATCTATGCCCGGCGAAACGACTTATCGTGAACAGGTACAGACGGAGGCTTCCCCTTTACAACGGCTTGCGCCCGGATATGAAAGTCATGAAGCGCTTTCCGTTCTGTTCGAAGCGGCTTTTGCGCGGGCGCTGGAGGAACAGGAGGAATTTCAGCCGGACGGAGATATACATTCGTTGCTGGTTGCCCTTGCGGGACATTGTTTCCGTGCAGGTATTCCCGAAGAGGATACGGTACGGTGGTCGCGTGCTCATTATCACTTGCCGAAAGATGATTTTCTGATTCGGGAGACGGTGAAGAATGTCTATCGTTCCGGACGTGGGTTTGCCGATAAAAGCAGTCTGCTTCCCGAACAGATATTTGTTATGCAGATGGATGAATTTATGAAACGCCGCTATGAGTTTCGTTTCAACCAGTTGACTACACAGGTGGAATGTCGGGAGCGGAATACCTTTAATTTCTATTTTCATCCGGTGGACAAACGGCAGATGGCAAGCATTACGATGAATGCGCAGTACGAGGGGCTTAAGCTTTGGGACAAGGATGTGGTGCGTTATCTGAATTCCGATCATGTTCCTGTGTATCAACCAGCTGAAGAATTTCTTTATGACCTTCCCCATTGGGATGGGAAGGATCATATTGGAGATCTGGCAAAACGGGTGCCTTGCGACAATCCTCATTGGCCGCATTTGTTTCGCCGTTGGTTTCTCAGCATGGTGGCGCATTGGCGTGGAATGATGAGGAAGAATTATGCGAATAGCACTTCACCGATATTGGTTGGTCCGCAGGCATACAGGAAATCTACGTTCTGTCGCTTGATTCTGCCACCGTGTCTGCAAGCTTATTACACGGATAGCATTGATTTCAGCCGGAAGCGGGATGCGGAACTGTACCTGAATCGTTTCCTGTTGATTAATATGGATGAATTCGACCAGATCAGCATTGCTCAACAGCCTTTCCTAAAGCATATTCTGCAAAAACCGGTTGTGAATACAAGGCGTCCCAATGCTTCGGCGGTGGAGGAACTTCGGCGCTATGCTTCTTTTATCGGTACGAGTAATCATAAGGACTTGTTGACGGACACTTCCGGCAGCCGCCGCTATATCGCTGTCGAGGTGACGGGAGTGATAGATGTCGTCCGTCCTATTGATTACGAACAGCTTTACGCGCAAGCGATGGCGGCATTATATAAGAATGAACGGTATTGGTTTGACGAGCGGGATGAGGCCATTATGACGGAGGCCAATCAGGAATTTGAGCAGTCGCCCGCTATTGAACAGTTGTTTCAAGTGTATTATCGGGCGGCAGGAAAGGAGGAAGAAGGCGAATGGTTGCTTGCTGCGGATATATTGCAACGTATACAGAAAGCCGCCAAAATGAAATTTTCCTTCGGACAAGCCACCCATTTCGGGCGTATCCTGCGACGGTTGGGAGTAGAGTCGTTCAGGAAAACACATGGGGTGTATTATCATGTGGTGGCTTTGGAGTGATATGATTGTTTAATATGTGCATTTTTGTTTTATTTCTTTTTATGTAGGGAATGGACTTTATTATTTTATAATAATTATCTTTGCACGATCTTCCATTATAAGTGGATATCAAATAGAAAGCTAATTGACAATGATATTATTAAGTTTTGACACAGAGGAGTTTGATGTACCCCGTGAACATGGAGTGGACTTTCCGTTGGATAAGGCAATGGAAGTATCGGTTTATGGTACGAACAAGATACTGGACTGTCTGAAAAAGAATGGGGTGCGGGCTACTTTTTTCTGTACAAGCAACTTTGCGGAGAATGCTCCGGAGGTGATGCACCGTATTATGGATGAAGGGCATGAAGTGGCGGCTCATGGGTGTGACCATTGGCAGCCTCAGGCTTCGGATGTCAGTCGTTCCAAAGAGATACTCGAACGGTTGACGGGGAGGAAGATAGAGGGGTATCGCCAGCCGCGTATGTTTCCGGTGTCCGATGAAGAGATAGAGCGGATGGGATATCTGTATAATTCTTCATTGAATCCGGCGTTTATTCCCGGCAGATATATGCATCTTTCTGAGCCGCGTACTTGCTTTATGACGGGTAAGGTTCTTCAAATTCCTGCGTCGGTGACTCCGTGGATACGTTTTCCGCTATTCTGGTTGTCTTGCCATAATCTTCCGGTGAAGTTGTACCAATGGATGGCAAACAGGGTGCTGAAGCACGACGGCTATTTTGTGACCTATTTCCACCCGTGGGAGTTTTATCCATTGAATGAACATCCCGAATTTAAAATGCCGTTTATTATCCGTAATCATTCCGGCAAAGGGATGGAAGAACGGCTGGATCTGCTGATCCGTAATTTCAAGGAGAAGAGAGCCGATTTTCTGACGTACTCGGAATTTGCGAAAATGAAACGGACAGAACTAACTAAATAGAACGAGAAATGATTAAATTGGCAATTGTGTCTCCCTGCTATAATGAGGAAGAAGTGTTGGAACAGTCAGCCGCCCGTTTGACAGCCTTGTTTGATGAGCTGGTTGGGAAGGAAAAGATCAGTGCGGACAGCTTCGTGCTTTTTGTAAATGATGGTAGCAAGGACCGTACGTGGAACATTATCAAGAAGCTGCATAAGGAAAATCCTTACGTGAAAGGAATGAATCTGGCGCGGAACGTAGGTCACCAGAGTGCTATCATGGCAGGGATGATGACTGCCAAAGACTGGAGTGACGCTGTTGTTACCATTGATGCGGATTTGCAGGATGACTTGAATGCGATAGAGGAAATGATTGATGCTTATACAGCCGGTTACGATGTGGTGTACGGAGTGAAGGTCTCCCGCCAGGCCGACCCGTTGTTGAAACGTCTTTCCGCTACGGCTTTCTACAAACTGCAACGCAGGATGGGAGTGGAATCCATTTATAACCATGCCGATTTCCGCTTTCTGAGCCGGAGGGTACTGGAACAGTTGTCACATTATCAAGAGCGTAATCTATACCTGCGCGGCATTATTCCTCTGCTGGGCTTTCCTTCCACTACGGTGGACGATGTGATTCGGGAACGCACAGCCGGAAGCTCTAAATATACTCTGCGGAAAATGCTGGGACTGGCTCTCGACGGAATAACCTCATTCTCGGTGAAGCCGATTTATGGCATTGTCTATTTGGGTATTATCTTTGTCTTTATCAGCATTCTGATCGGTTTTTATGTCCTTTATTCGTTGATTGCGGGAACGGCGGAACATGGCTGGGCCTCTCTGATGTTGTCCGTATGGTTTGTAGGCGGTGTCGTCCTGATGTCAATCGGTGCGGTAGGGCTGTACATCGGAAAGATATATAAAGAGGTGAAACATCGTCCGCTTTATAATGTAGAAGAGGTGTTATGCGATGAGGATAAACAAAGTCATTAAAGAGACATGGGAACAACACCCGGACTGGCAGGAGAAATTCTGGCAGTTTATGCGTTTTGGCATCGTCGGTACGATATCTTCGGCGATTCACTATGGCGTATATTGTCTGGTACTATTGGTGGCCAATCCGACGCTTTCTTTTACGGCAGGTTATGCGGTCGGATTTGTCTGTAACTATTTTCTAACTACATTCTTTACATTCCGTTCCAAGCCTTCATCGCGCAACGCTGTCGGGTTTGGCTTTAGTCATTTACTTAATTATCTGCTTGAGGTAGGTTTGCTGAACCTTTTTCTGTGGATCGGATTCGGCGAGTTTCTCGCTCCTATATTGGTGCTTATCGTAGTCGTTCCCATCAATTTCCTGATTCTTCATTTCGTATATACTTATAAAAATAAACAGTAGGTCTGCTTTCAGAACTATTCATAAAAAGAAAAAGCTATTATGAAACGTTTTCTAAATCTTATTGTATATATACTTTCCGTGCATCTTTCCGCACTGATAATCACCGGATTGTTCAGAGGGGTATTGTTCATTTCTTCTTACCATCAACTGACTGCCGAAGCACTGTCTGATAAAAGTCTGTCATTGATAGCATTTATACATGGAGTATGGTTCGATAACGTGATAGGTTGTTACATATTACTGCTTCCGCTGACGGTAGCTGTAGCCTGTGGGCTTTGCAACTGTTATGGGAAGGCTTTATTCCGTTTCTTCACTATCTTCTTCGGTGTCTTTTATGGGTTGGTTTATCTGATCAGTGCAGCTGATATTCCTTATTTCGCCTACTTTTTCAAGCATATCAATTCTTCCATTTTCGAATGGTTCGGTTATGCGGGTACTACTGCGGGGATGATATTGGGAGAGACTTCCTATTATTTGTCCATTGCCTTATTCCTGCTCTTTCTGATTGGCTTTGTTGTGTGGATTGCCTTTCTTGGCCGGTATTTCCGTCACCGTTGCCTGTCTGCTCCCGGTTCATTCCCTTGCTTGCAACGAAGTGTTGCGGGTTTGGTAGGGCTTGGCTTGATCGGGCTTTGTGTATTTGGCATTAGGGGACGCACAGGCTATAATCCGATCAAGGTAAGTGCCGCCTATTTCTGTCAGGATGCCTTTTTGAATCAGTTGGGGGTCAGTCCGACCTTTAATTTGTTGACGAGCGTGCTGGACGACCGACGGCCGGAAAACAGATATCTGCATCTGATGGATGAACAGGAAGCGCTGGAAAAAGTAAAAGCTTTGTTAGCACGGCCGGGTGAACCGGATGTCTCTCCGTTGGCGGTTTATCGGCATAATTCACAGGATAGCGTATCGCGACGCCGTCCCAATGTGGTATTGATTATGATGGAGTCGATGTCGTCCAATTTCATGAAACGTTTCGGGCAGTCACAGAATCTGACTCCTTTTTTGGATAGCCTGTATGCCTGTTCCCTTAGTTTCCCCAACTTTTATTCGGCGGGGATTCATACCAATCATGGTTTGTACGCTACTTTATATTCTTTTCCTGCCATGATGAAACGGAACTTGATGAAAGGTTCGGTGATTCCCCATTATTCGGGATTGCCTACGGTATTGAAGGAGAATGGATATCATAATCTGTTTTTTATGACACATGAAGGGCAGTACGATAATATGAATGCCTTTTTCAGGACGAACGGTTTTGATGAGGTCTTTGCTCAGGAAGATTATCCGTCAGAGAAGGTTGTGAATAGTTTTGGAGTACAGGATGATTTCTTATACGACTATGCTATTCCGGTTTTGAATCGGACGGCAGACGAAGGGCAACCGTTTTTCGCTACCTTATTGTCAATCAGCAATCATCCGCCTTATGTAATACCTCCTTATTTCCATCCCCGAACGGACAAACCGGAAACTCAGATTGTGGAATATGCGGACTGGGCTTTGCGTAAATTTTTTGAAGAAGCGCGCAAACAGTCGTGGTTTGAGAATACGATATTCGTGTTGGAGGGAGATCATGGCAAATTGGTTGGGGATGCGGAGTGTGAACTTCCGCAATCGTATAATCATATCCCGTTGATGATTTATTCCAGCAGTATAACTCCAGCGGAACATATGGCTTTGGGTGGACAAATAGACATACAGCCTACGGTATTGGGACTGTTGGGTATTGATTATTTGCAGAATAATTTCGGAGTGGACTTGTTGAAAGAAGAACGTCCGTGTATGTTTTATACAGCCGATAATATGATTGTAGGCCGTAATGCGACTCAGTTGTATATGTACAATTATGTGGAAAATATAAAGTCACTTGACCCACTATTATACTCCTG
>UMII01064806.1_pt1 | contig 22328 bp, 22 predicted proteins | sample 1965731 | NCBI WGS metagenome assembly UMII01 (sample SAMEA4836118, study PRJEB28245) | human gut metagenome | biome: gut microbiome; material: fecal sample | place: Denmark | collected 2008
AGCATATAAGCATCAGCACCAGATGCAGTCAGTCCTGCAACTAATGCATTCTCGAACATATAACTGCTTCGTCTTGTATCTTTACCGATGACGATCTTTGCTCTGCTGCTTGTCTTCTGGTTAAAATACCATCCGATGTAACGTCCTACTTTATATGCATGTTCTACAGTTAAATTTATATTTGCTTCTCCACGGAACCCGTCTGTTCCAAAATATTTTCCCATTTTAACAAATTCTCCCTTTTACTATTTAAAATATATTATAAATAAAATTATCATTTATTGCTATTTAATAATCTTATTTCTATTATCCATGTTTATATCCAACATCTCATTTTTACAAAAGCCCCACTATTATGCTTTATTATTTATCTTTCATTTTGCAAAGTAATCTACCCAGTATATTTTTGGCAATACCATCTTTTAATAATAATAATAATACCGCATATACTATTGAATACAATATAAAATCTACTATAATATTTAAAATCGGTGAATAGAATATATTTATATTTTTAAATAAAATCAAAGCTAACATAGCAATAAAATTGCTTACTATAATTTTTCCAAAAACCTCTTTTTTTAGAAGCTTTCCATAATAATCTCTTGCATAATAAATTTGAACACCTGCAACTACCACTTCTGCAATTACAGTTCCTAATGCTGCACCACTAGCACCTAACATTGGAATCAATAATGAATTCACCATTAAATTTACAATTGCACCTATTATAGTAGAATACATTGTATATCGTTCCCGGCCCATTGGTGCTAAAATCTGTGTACAAGCAATATTCGCAAATGAAATAGGCAATACTGCTATCGTAATAATCTGCATACATCCTATCGCTGGTAAATACTGTTGGCCGCCTAAAAATAATACTGCATTTTTGGATATAATATAAAAAAATATCACCGCAGGAATTGTAGTTAATGCAGTGAAATGCATTGATTTTTCAAGTGCCTTTTTTAATTCTTCATGTTTTCCTGTTGAATAATAAAAAGACAGCCTTGGTAATAAAACCGTTCCTAACGCTGTTAATGCTGAAACAAGCACATCCTTTATTTTAGTTGCCAAATTATAATACCCTACTTCCGTATCACCTTTCATAAATCCTAACATAACAGTATCCATATTAGTATAAATTGAAACAGCCAAAGATAATGCAAAAAAAGTAAAAATCGGCTTCATATGTTGATTTAGATTTAAATATTCTATTTTATCATTTGAAATAAACTTTCTTGAATGAAACAAATTAATAATATATGATCCATAAATACCAATAATATTTATAGCACTATAGATCAAATAATCTTCTGTTTTTTTTACAAAAACAAACAATAACACCAATGAAAAAATTTTAAATAATAAATTTCTTATTGTAATATACTGATATTGCTCAATTGCCTGATAAAACCATTCCATACCAATCAGAGTCAATAAAATGCGTATTGAAGAAATCATAATCACTGCTGATTGTTCATGAAATTTTGGAATAATTACAATTGAAATCAATAATATGATATATGCTATCACAGCAAAAATTGCATTAATTGTAAGTAATTCAGCAACTGTTTGTTTTAACTTTTTAGAATCATTACGAACTTTGGCACATGCTCTGATTCCATATGTTGGTATTCCAAGTTGAGAAAATAATGCAAAATATCCAATAACACTTGTTGCAAAAGATACTTTTCCATTATTAGCAACTCCCAAAACTCTTGTTACATATGGCAATGTAATTAATGGAAATATAAATCCAGATGCTTTAAGTATAATATTCATTAGTAAATTAAATTTAACGCTTTTTGTTTTCATAGTATTAATTATATATACAACTCCATTTTTAATATAACTATAGTAATTATCAATAAAAATTACAAATTACCATTGATTTTATAGTCTCTAATACGTTCAAAATTTTACACTACTTTTTCGTCATTCAGAAAATTTTTTTAATCTATTTTTTTCTTTGATTTTATATAAAATCAACAATATATAGTATACTCTATATTTTAAAAGAACCAATGAAATTTTTCTTCCAAATGTAAGATTTTTAAGTTTCCATATATTAATATTATCAGACATATATATTCTACGTAATTTTACAAGTGCTTCTTTTTGATTACTAGAACTAGATGATCTGACTATATTAGAAATTTCTGTCGTATACATTGTAGCTCTATTTTCATTATATCTATTAATATTTTTGGAAAATATTCCTTCTTTTTTCAAAAGATAAATTAATTTATTATGAAAATTCAAACTTCTCTTTAACGAATCTGATCGATAACGATTCATTGTTGATCCAATATTTTTATAATACAAATATAAAATTTTTGACTCTATATATATACTGTTCGCTTTATTATATAACTCTAATAAAAAAAGTAAATCTTCTGCAATTTCTACTTCTTCATCAAATTGAATATTATATTTTTTATAAAAATCTGTCCTAATAAATGTTCTCCAAACACATCCACGAATACAATCCTGCTCTTTATCTCCTGCAATCATAAGTGGTAATAATTGGTTTTCTATATCCTCATTTTTTAATAATTGATTTTCCCACGGAAATTTTATTGGTATTTTCTTTTGATCCGCATAAACATCTGCATAATTACATAATACAATATCCGCTTTCTCTCGCTCCATATCACAAACCAATGTTTCAAAATAATCTGGACATAATTCATCATCAACATCCATAAAAGCGATATACTCACCCTCTAAGTTTTTTAAACCTAAATTACGTGCTGCTGAAACCCCTTTATGACACTGTTTTAAAATTTTGAATCTTGAATCTAAATATGTTATTTTCATAATTTTGTCTACTGTCGTATCTGTAGATCCATCATCTATAAACAATACTCTGAAATCTTGATATGTTTGTTTTTTTAATGTATTTATGCATGTTTCTATATACTGTTCTGCATTGCAAAATGGGACTATAATTGTTATTTTTTTCATCGCTAATTTGCTCCTTAATCTCCAAATCTTATTTTACACCACAATATTGAGGGAATAATAAGAATCCCTGACCATATTTTACTAGGAGAATTTTTAAAAATTGGAATTTGATCAATAATACATACTGCATTAAAATTTAAAATTGTCTTTATTTTTTGTAACATCTCAAATCTAAAAGAATAATTTCTACTAAACAAATACCGATCATATAAAAGTCTTAATGTACCTTGTGGATTATTTTTCCATAATTCAAATATTTTATTTGTCAATCCATCCTCTTGATATTCCGAAATATAAAACAATCTATTTTTAGCCATAACCTTACCATATTTAGCAAGCTGCATATATATTATTTCTTCACTCAAAAATTTTTCTCTTTCGTATTTGGGTATTTCTATTAACCTAAGATATTCATTTTTCAAAACAATCGCTGTTTCTGTAATCCCATATAAATTTTTTGCATCCATAATACTATTGCATTCCTGTCTATCCTTTGGAAATAATTTTTTCTCATTTTTCATTAATCTTGGATAAATATATCCTATATATTTCTCAACTATCCCTTCCGATATATCTTTCAGTATATCCTCCACTGCATTTTTAGCAATCATATCATCACTGTCTACACAAATTATCCATTCTGTTTTACATTTATAAAACGCTGTTTTCATTGCAATATGTTTACCTTGATTTTCCTGAACAAATAATTCAATTTCTATTTTATTTTCTGAAACCCATTTTTCCACTAATTTTCTTGTTCCATCTGTTGATCCATCATCAATGATAAGCCAAATAAAATTCTTACATTTCTGACTTAATAATGAATTATATAATTTTTTTAAATTATTTTCTCTATTATATGTTGGTGTAAAAATTGTAAGTTGCTTCAATTTACTGCTCCTTTATTTTCATATTTTTTTCTTTAAATAAAACGTTCCCAATAAATAATAACGAAATATTTACTGCAATACTCATAAAAAAGCTTTCTGTCATTGCATACAGAAAAAAGTCGAATATTAAGAAATACTGTTTATATTTTCCTTCATTGTACGCTTTTTTATATGCTTTTGTAATATAATAAGTAATCCATAAAAAAGCTAAAATTCCCCCTTGATAAAGAAGCGAAATATATCCATTGTCAAAATTTACCAAGGAATTATACTTACTTGAACCTATTAATTGTGGAAACCCACTTTTTAATAAAACACTAATATATTGAATTCTTCCAGAGAATATAACATCTAATCTAGATAATGCAGGAACTTTAGTATACAATATTCCTACCACAAATGTCATTATTAAAAAAATCCAATAGCTATATCTCAAAGCTTTCATTATAATATTTCTACATTTAGAGTTCTTTATTATAAAATCTAAAAAAATACAAATAACCCCTATCATAAATCCTGTTCTTGAAAACGTAAAACGATACAATGCATAATCTATTATAATCAGCAATAAATAATCCCAAATATGAAATTTTGATCCATACAAATACAAAAGAAGAATGATAATAATAGTAAGGGCCGCTTGTGCCATATTAGGATGATCATATCCAAATGAATATCTATTTATAATACTTCCATTTCTCCAAAAAGGAAGTATTTCATTGCTAATTATTCCTGTAATCGATGCAAACATTAATGTAAAAAATGTAAACACTCGTGTCCACAAAACAATTTTAATTATATGATCAAAATCAACATTTTTTATTCCACATAATGCAATAGCCGTAAATAAAATAGTTGTTGTATGTCCAAATATTAAGTCTAATAATCCTACTGTAACTATAAAAAACATTGAAATTATTTCTTTTTTGCTATAATGTTCTTTACTAATCTTTCCAAAAAGGACAAAACATCCAAAAAGGAAAGCTACTATATATCCGATATTATTACTTTCTGCTCCAAATCCTTTAAACAATGTTATTAAAAATATATAAATATCAAATCGTTTGATTTTCGTCTTCATTCAAATCTCCTCAATATATATTTCTTTATAAAAATTTTCGCTGGTATTAAATAATATTTAATCTTTCTTACCATCGCATTTCCTGTATACCAGCTTGCTGCATAATGGTGTATAGAATAAGTATTCTTTGTAATTGTTAATTTATTTGTTCCCATTTTTAAAGGGCAGAAATAATCTGTCGGATAAATTGTCACATTTCTGATATTTTGAATCTTATTTTCTTTTAATAATCCATACTCTTTTAACAACTGTGTTGTAATTTTTACACAAATTGGAGGAGAAAATTTTCCATCTTTCCAAAAATTTTTTTCAGATTCATAATATTTCATATTTTCCTTTAAAAAAGGATGTTTCGCTTCTGCTCCAAATCCTAATCCTGTAGCTACTGTTCCAATCTGTTCCATTCCCATATAACACTTGTCTTTTAATAAAGCATCTAAACTCTTTATCAACTCAACATCTGAATCTAAATAAATTCCTCCATGTTCATATATAACATCTAAGCGTACATAATCAGTTAAAAAAGCCCACTTTTCCTCTTTATATGCCTGTTCCACATATCTATTCTTATGTATATCATAATTTGATTCATCCCATCGAATTATTTCATAATCTGGGCAATACTTTTTCCAACTCTCTATATACTTTTTAACATCATCTGGTAAAGGATTTCCACCAAACCAACAATAATGAATCTTCTTTGGTATCATTCTTATTCTCCCATTAATTTATCTACTATCTCTTCCAACTTCTCACAAAACGCCAAATTATTACTAGTCATCCCATGACCCATACCACTAATAATCTGATCATACTCACCAATAACCCTACCAAGTTCCTCCACATCATCAACAGGAATAATCGTACCCATTCTCTCCGCAACATTATGTGCAAATTCTAACTGATGGTCATTCACATGTTCCTCATATTTCTTCTGTCTCGGAACAACAATTGGTGTCTTACCAACCTGTAATGGCATAATAAAACTAGCCGGGCCGCCATGAGTAATCACAATCCTAGCTTCATTCACATATTGTATCATCTTCTGATACGGAAGTAATTTCTTCCATTTACAATATTTTGGTTCATATGTACTAAATCCAGTCTGCATTATCACTTCATCTTCGATAATACCGTCTCTCTTTAATTCATCAATCTTCTGAATTAACCGATTAAACGCCTGTTCATGCGTTCCAACTGTTACAAATATCATTTTCTAACTCCCTTATTTACCTAAAAAATGCTTCCTAAATTAATTGCCTTTGGATAAACCTCTTTCATTTCTTCCCACTGGACAATAAATTTATCAACGATTGGATAAACTAATTTTCCTGACATTGTTGGTTTATCAATTCGGTCAAACACTTCAATATAAATAAGCTTTGCTCCAAATAACTTTCCTAAATAGAAAAACGGAACAGAAACTGCAGCACCGCTGGAAATAATTAAATCTGGTTTTTCTTTACGTAATACTTTTAAAGCGACAAATGTATTACGAATCAGATTTTTAATATTTCTATTTGTAGGAAAATAACATGGATACATCTTTTCACCTTCAAGTAAACTTCTTGCATCTTCTTTATCAAATGTAACCCAAAAACGCTTTTTATTTTTCCAAAATGGTTTCAACATATATAAATGTGTCAAATGTCCACCTGATGAACCGACAAGACACACTTTTATATCATCTTTGTTCTTGTTCCGCTTCTTCATTTCTTACCTCTTATCTATTTATCTTTCTTCATTTACAATTCAATGATTTTCACACTACTGCGCCCCATCATCACCCTTAACCACCAGCATAACCGTCTTAAACAAAATCTTAATATCCAGCCATATCGTCCAATTCTCAATATACTGAACATCCAATTTCACAATCTCCTCAAAATCAGTAATCGTACTACGACCACTAACCTGCCAGATTCCAGTCAACCCAGGTGTTCTACAAAGCCTCTTCTTATGATAAGCATTATACTGCTCAAATTCATCCACTGTAGGTGGTCTAGTCCCAACCAGACTCATATCCCCCTTCAGTACATTCCAAAACTGCGGAAGCTCATCAATACTAGTCTTCCTGATAAATTTCCCAACCTTCGTAATACGAGGATCATCTTTCATCTTAAACATCAGCCCGTCCATCTCATTCTGAGCCATCAATTCCTTCTTACGCTCCTCCGCATCCTGATACATCGATCTGATCTTATAGATCTTAAATATTCTACCATTTCTACCAACTCTCTTCTGAGAAAACAATAATGGTCCCGGAGATTCCAATTTCACCGCTGGTGCCACAAAGATCAATGCGATTCCAGTGATCAAAAGTCCAACCAGTCCACCAAGGATATCCATCGCTCTCTTAAGAAGTAACATAAATAAAGAAACTTCTCTTCCAGAAAATGATACAACATTATATGGTCCTACAGTTTCTAATGTCTTATTTAGATTCTGATTGATCTGGAATAAAGGAATATTCAGACTTGTATTGATTCCCATATCCTCAAAATTCTGAATTGTCATTGCAACTGGATATTTATATTCTTTTGGAATGTAGATAAACACTTCATCTACAACATTTCTTGCTGCGTATTCAAACATACTTCGATATGTAAATCCAACGACTGGTATTCCACAGATCTGTTCCCCAACCATATCTTTATCAATGATCACAAGGCTTGTGATCCAAAGATCCCATGTTTTTTCCTTTATAATATTCGTGATCACTTGCTCTGCTTCACCACTGGTTGTGATCAGCATCATTTTTCTTGCAAATGAATGATTAGATCTTCTTCGCAACCAGTACTTGCGGTACAGACGATGTACGATAATCATATAGAAGAATTCAAATCCGATCGTAAACATATAAATGAATCTTGAATACTTCGATGCATCTGCCATCAACATTGCGATCATTGCCATTCCGGCTCCGGTCAAAATCACGGTCTGGAAATCGCATCGTACTTCGTCTTTAATTTTACGCTTAAAAAAACTGCGATTTGGGTGGAACAGCAGGTAAACAAAGGTAAGCACAGCCATTGCGATGATCCATCGTAAATATGTATCGGCTTTCATATACCCATATGCTGTTTTTAGATTTCCAAATCGCAGATAAACTGCAACAAAATATCCTGCAGTCAATCCCACCATATCAAGTATATAGATCAGGAAATTCTGCATCTGTCTTTTTGATACTCCCATATTCTTCTAATCCCCATAATATAGTTTTTTTATTCTTGTTCATTAATCTTCTTTACATGTTATCATAAATTTCATAAATTTCAATAAGTTTCCTTGTACTTTTTGTTATAATAAGTATATTTTTGTCGTTTTTGAACTTTTGTGTATTTTAAATTGAACTTTCTTTTCTTTTATGATATAATCGTTTTAACAAATTGAACTTTTTAAATATAAATTGAACTTTTCTTAATAAAGGAGCTGTATTATGAATCAGAAAGAACTATTTGCAGAGCATTTACGTTCTGCTATGGAGCAAAAACAAATGAAACAGGTGGATCTAGTACACGCTGCTGATCAGGCAGGGTTAAAGGTTGGAAAGAGCCATATCAGCCAGTATGTCAGTGGAAAGACTCTTCCTCGTGCGGATATCGCTCATTTTCTTGCAGATACATTGGAAGTTGAGGAGGAATGGCTTCTTGGTGATGCTTCTAAGGAAGATTTCTTTGAACCTAAGATCGATCGTTCTTCTCTGACTGACAATAAGAAGCCTCCTGTTCGTCATTTTAGTAAATCAAGCAAACTTGATAATGTCTTATATGATGTTCGTGGTCCTGTTGTGGATGAAGCGAATCGTATGGAGCGTGATGGAACAAATATCTTAAAGTTAAATATCGGAAACCCTGCTCCATTTGGTTTTAGAACGCCGGATGAAGTCATTTATGATATGAGACATCAGTTGACTGACTGCGAAGGATATTCCCCTTCTCAGGGATTGTTCGCTGCGAGAAAGGCGATCATGCAGTATGCACAGCTTAAGCACCTTCCAAATGTTGATATCGACAGCATTTATACTGGAAATGGTGTCAGTGAGCTGATCAATCTGTCCATGTCTGCTTTATTAGATGATGGGGATGAGATCTTGATCCCTTCTCCGGATTATCCTTTGTGGACAGCTTGTGCTACGCTTGCTGGTGGTACGGCGGTTCATTATATCTGTGATGAACAGTCAGACTGGTATCCTGATATGGAGGATATTAAGAAGAAGATCAATCATAGAACGAAAGCGATCGTTTTGATCAATCCGAATAACCCAACTGGGGCTTTGTATCCTAGAGAGGTCTTACAGCAGATCGTTGATATTGCGAGAGAACATCAGCTTATTATCTTCTCTGATGAGATTTATGATCGTCTTGTGATGGATGGAGAGGAACATGTATCCATTGCTTCTCTTGCTCCTGATCTGTTTTGTGTGACATTTTCCGGATTGTCTAAATCTCATATGATCGCTGGTTTCCGTATTGGCTGGATGATCTTAAGTGGTAATAAGGCGGTTGCAAAGGATTATATCGAGGGACTTAATATGCTTTCTAATATGAGACTTTGTTCAAATGTGCCTGCGCAGGCGGTTGTCCAGACGGCGCTTGGTGGTCATCAGAGTGTTAATGATTATATTGTTCCTGGTGGACGTATTTATGAGCAGAGGGAATATGTTTATAAGGCACTTTGTGATATTCCTGGTATTTCTGCTGTGAAACCGAAGGCTGCGTTTTATATCTTTCCTAAGATTGATACGAAGAAGTTTAATATCACGAATGATGAGCAGTTTGCTTTGGATCTTTTACGTGAGAAGAAGCTTTTGATCGTGCATGGTAGTGGATTTAACTGGAAGGAGCCGGATCATTTCAGAGTGGTTTATCTGCCTCGTATTGAAGTTTTGGAAGATGCTATGGGGAAACTTGGGGAATTTTTGGAGTATTATAGACAGTAAATAATGGTTTGATGAACTGAAGTTATTGGTAGAATATTATAAAAATGGTTATCTGCCCGCGACGTGTTCCTACGGTCGCCGACAGATAACCATTTTTATAATATTCAATAATTTCAGTGTTCGAAACCACTAGTGGGCGTGTATGTTATACGATATTGGATATTAATTCACATAATATCAGACAGTAGTTTTTCAAGTATACAAACTGAAGATTATTGAAAATAAACTGTTAGTTGCAAATTCACAGTCTTTCCAAATCTATAGTTCAACAACAACTTATTTCTTGACTATCTTCAAATCATATCCCAATGCATTAATAATCTTACAAAATGATGCCAGAGATGGTTTTACTAATTTCTTTTCAATTCTTGATATTGATTGTTGCTTATTTCCGGTCATTTGTGCTAATTGTGTTTGTGTTATATGTTGTTCTTTTCTGATTCTAATCATTTCTTGTATCAACTTATACTCATTTCTGCTTTCATCCCATTGTTTTGCAAATTCAGCATCTTTTTGTTTCATATTTTCAATTAACTCTTCTGTTTTGACTGTTGTAAATGGCATATAATCCCCCTCCTTTATACATCAAATATGATGTATAATCAATGCATTGTATTTTAAATTATTATACTACCAGTTTATAGATTGTAAATATTTTCCTTGTAATATTTTTACATTTGATACAAATAAACAAACACCGGCATGGTAATTATAGATAACAACGTAGTCATAACATTAATCGCACTTGCATATTTCGAATCATTCCCATACACCTGACACATCTGTGTAACAGTCGATGCGCATGGTGTGATCGCTGCGAGGTATGTGATGAGAATTATCTTATCTCCTTGTGGATGCCATCCTCTCATTCCTAAGAGATTAATGACTACTAATGCAATCAATGGTTGAATGATTAGTCTTAGTACTGTTACCAGATAGACTCTCTTGTTTGTAAAGATATCTTTTAGGTTTACTTCAGCGATCAGCATTCCTGTGACGATCATGCTTAATGGGCCGATCATGCCTCCTACAGATGAGAGCGTATTGTTGATGATCTCTGGGAATCTTATTTTTGTGAAGAATAGGATGACTCCTAGGAATACGGAGATCATATTGATGTTTAACAGGATCTTCTTTAGGTTGATCCCTTTTTCCCTGCTGATCATGTTTTTGCCCTGGCTCCAGATGAAGAATAACTGGACGCTCATGAATACACAGCCATATACGACCCATTTACCGCCTAATATATAGGTAACTAATGGGACGATCAGGTTTCCGGAGTTTGAGTAGTAGGCGGATGTGAATTCTACAGAGTCTAGGTGGAACATTTTTTGCATGATGTAGGTTACGAAGAGTAGTAAAAACTGCAGGATAATGGATGCTATGCAGGCTGTGATCAGTCCTTTGGTTACGTTTGGGCTGTAGTCTACCTGAAATGCGTTGATGATCACTGCAGGAATGATCAGGTATAGGATGATCTTTGAGAGGACTTTGCTGTCTTCTCCTTTTAATAGTTTTGTTTTTACGATGATGTAGCCCATTAGGATCATTAGGAATAGCTGGGCAATCTGTTTAAATAGTAATATGCTCATTTGCATGGGTTGTGTTCCTTCTTTCTTATGTCTTATATTTTTGTTCTTTATTATATCATTATGAGCCTGTTTCGATTGTATCTTTTTTGGTTCGTTATTTTCTTTTGTTGATAATTTATTTAAAAAGAGTTAGAATTGTATCTGCTAAAAAGAGAGTTGTGTGGGTGCCCAGTCACCTTAAGTTTTCAGTTTCTTGCGAAACTGAAAACTTAAGGTGACTGGGCATAGGAGATAGAAGGGAGTTTTATATGAAGAATTCTTCATCTAAGCAGTCCAGTAAGATGGATATGCTTCATGGAAGTTTGTTAGATAAAATTTTATTATTTGCCATGCCGCTTGCTGCTTGTAGTATCTTACAGCAGCTTTTTAATTCGGTTGGTACTGCGGTTGTCGGGCGTTTTGCGAGTAGTGAGGCTTTGGCTGCGGTTGGGAGTAATAGTTCTGTTATTTCTTTGATGGTTACTTTGTTTTCTGGAATTTCACTTGGTTCAAATGTTGTGATTGCAAACTATATTGGACAGTGTGATAAGAAACGTGTTCCTCGTGTGGTACATACAGCGGTTACGCTCGCTTTGTTAAGTGGTGTGTTTTTGCTTGTGCTTGGACAGTTTGTGGCGCATCCGATCCTTGTACTGATGGGTGCTCCGAAGAATATCATTCATCTGGCAACTTTATATCTGAGAATTTATTTTCTTGGAATGCCGTTTTTTATGTTGTATGATTTTGGGGCTTCGATCCTTCGTAGTATCGGGGATACGCGTCGTCCGATGTATGCTTTGATCGTGTCTGGTGTTGTGAATGTTATTTTGAACTTGTTATTTGTTGTAATATTTCGTATGGGTGTTGCTGGAGCTGGTCTTGCTACGGTTGGTGCGAATGCGGTAAGTGCTGCGCAGATCATTTATTTTCTGATGCACGAGGAGCTTCCGATCCGTCTTTCTTTTCAGTCTTTGATGATCGATCGTGATGCGGTATCTAAGATCTTAAGGATCGGGGTTCCTGCGGGACTTCAGGGAATGGTGTTTTCGCTTGCGAATGTTTGTATCCAGTCTGGGATCAACAGTTTTGGTTCTGCTGGGATTGCTGGGTCTGCGGTGGAGCTTAATTATGAGTATTTTGCTTATTATCTTGTCAATGCATTTGCTCAGACGGTTGTTACGTTTACTGGGCAGAATTATGGAGCGAAGAATGAGGAGCGTTGTAAGAAGATCTTTCGTCTTGGTATGATGTGTAGTGTCATCTCCTGTGGAGTGCTTAGTACGATCTTTGTTGTATTCCGTACGTTCTTTATTGGATTGTTTACGAGTGACCCTGCGGTATATCGTTATGCTGTGATCCGTTTCTTATTTGTTTTGATGTTTGAGTGTTTAACAAGTTCTTATGAGATCAGTGGTGGATGCCTGCGTGGATTTGGGCGGTCTATGACCCCTGCGATCCTTACTGTGTTTGGGTCTTGTGTGTTAAGACTTGTATGGCTTGCTACGGTTTGTCACTGGTTCCATGATTACAGGCTTTTGATGGTGATCTATCCGATTTCCTGGGTGTTGACTGGAAGTATGGTTTTGGTGGCTTATTTTCGGACTCGGAAGAAATTATTTGTTTAAAAAATGGGTGTCCTTGGTTGGACACCCATTTTTTTATTCATCTTCCTGCAAAGAAAACGCTCTTTCTTCTATATTTTTCTTCTTATCTGCTTCATAATCTTTCAATTCTTTGATCGCTTGTCCCGACATTGCGTACAGGATGAAGATATTGAAGATCGTCATCAGTCCGATTCCGACATCTCCTAAGTCCCATACGAAGGTATAAGTCTGGATTCCTCCGATAAAGAGCATGACCAGTGCTAATACTTTGTATGCTGTCTGTGATGCCCAGTTATCACCAAATAAGTATGCAACATTGGATCTTGCATAAAACAAGATTCCTAAGAAGGTTGAGAAACTGAACATCCAAAGGATCACGGCGATAAAGATGACTCCAAAACTTCCAAGGTGGTAGTTCATAGCTGTCTGAAGTAGACTCATTCCTGTAAGACCGTCTGTCATACTCTGTGGTGCTAATAGCATCAGCATTGCGGTACAGCTGCAGATGACGATCGTATCGATAAATACTCCTAATGCCTGTACCAGTCCCATCTGTGCAGGGCATTCGCAGTCTGCGGCTGCGGCGGCACATGGGGCGGATCCTGATCCTGCTTCGTTTGAGAATAATCCTCGTTTCACACCATTCATAAGAACAGCTCCAAATCCACCGGCTGCAACTTGTCTTAGTCCAAAGGCTTCTTTGAAGATTCTTGCAAAGACTGCTGGAATACTTGTGATATTCGTTACGATCACAAAGATCGTGATCAGGAAGTATACGACTGCCATGATCGGTACAACGATATCTAATACTTTCACGGTTGCATTCTTTCTTAATACGATCACTGCTGCAATGATCACTAAGATGATCGTTGTGTAGATCGTTGGAATATGAAATGCATTGTTAAATGACTCCGCTACAGAATTGCTGACTACCTGACTGATCCCACACCAGCAGATCAGTCCTGAGATCGCAAACAGGACTGCGATCAGGGTATGTTTTTTCTTCTTGCCTTGTTTTTCTTCCATAAAATGATGGATATAGTACGCCGGACCTCCACGGTATCCTCCGTAGAGTGGATCTTTTTCTTTGTGAAGCTGGGCTAAAGTTGCTTCGATAAAGGCTGTAGATGAACCAAGTAAGGCTGTAACCCACATCCAGAAGACTGCTCCGGCCCCTCCTGCGGATACGGCTGCTACAACTCCGGTTAAATTTCCCATTCCGACACGGGTTGCAGTTGATACAATCAATGTCTGTAAGGATGAAAGACTGCTTTTTTCGCCTTTATCCTTTTTGTTGCTTGCTGTCAGTACTTTTACCATATCTGGAAATAAGCGGATCGGTAGGAATCTTGTTTTTATTGTAAATACGATTCCTGCTGGAAATAATAACAGGATCAGAAGTGAGATTCCTAAACTTCCCCCACCTGGAAGTGGTATATGAATCAAGTCTCCCCACAGGAATTGATATACAGTTTCAATTAATTTGATGATCATTGATCTATCTTCCTTTCGTGATTGCTTCCAAAAAAGAAAGCATGCAATCTTGTTTTATATGCATGCTTTCTTTTCATCATATAAAATTTTGTTATAAAATTCAAGTAATATCGGGTCTTATCCTATTTTAAATATCTGCTTACCAATGTAAGGATCAAAAAGCATCCTACTTCTAATAACACGATCGTTCCTCCTGGTTTGAGTCCGATATAATAAGATAGTGTTAATCCGATCACCGTTGTGATCAGTGCTGTGATCACGCCGATGATCATAACAGCCTTATAGCTTCTTCCTACCTGCATTCCACATGCGATCGGGATAACGAGCATGGAGGATACGATCAGAGTTCCTACGGTTCTTGATGCGATGGATACGGTAAGGGCGGTTAACAGTGTGAAGATAAAGTTGATCGTCTTTACTGGTACACCACTGATCCTTGCTGCATTTTCATCAAATCCAATGTAAAATAGTTCTTTGTATAAAAGTAATACACAGAGTAATACTAAGGCACTGATCACGCATACGATCAGTAGTTCGTCTTTGCTGATCGAGATGATACTTCCAAAGAGGAAGCTGTTAAAGTTTGTTCCATTTTTTACAAAACCAGATAACACTCCGGCTAGTCCGATCCCTGTTGACATGATGATGGAGATTGCCATCTCTGAATATCTTGGAATCTTTCTTCGGATCGCTTCAACTCCTAGTGCTGCGAACAAACAGATCCCCATCGCTCCAAGGATTGGATTGATCCCAAGTAATAATCCGAGGGCTACTCCGGCTAAGGAAGCGTGAGAAAGTGCATCACCGATCATGGACATTCTTTTTAATACGATCGTGATTCCGATCAGTGGAGTGATCACTGCCAGAAGAATTCCTGTGATAAATGCTCGTTGCATAAATCCATATTGAAGCATTTCTATCATTGTTCCTCAATTCTCCCTTCATCCATTCTCAAAATACGATCACATCCTTTACAATCCTGTAATCTTCCATGTGTGATCATAAAAATAGTTGTTTTGTATTTTGTATTAATCTCATATAGCGTGTCATATAACGCTTTCGTTGATGTGGCATCAACTCCTGTTGTTGGTTCATCTAAGATCAGCAGTCTTGGATTTGAGATCATTGCTCTGGCGATCATCACTCGCTGCTGCTGCCCGCCGGATAATTCTCCAATTCTTCGCTTGAGGAATTCATCCATCCCGAATTCTTTTAATGTATCTTTGATCTTCTTTTTATGTTTCCTGTTTGGAAGATGGAATAAACCAAGTTCCTGATATAGTCCAGTTACCATGATTTCTTCAACCGTTGCCGGGAAACTCTGATTTTTGCTGATCCCATTCTGGGCAACGTAACCAATCTGTTTCTTTAATTTGGAATCATTGTCCATAATAATGATCTCTCCCTCATCTGGTTTCAGTTCTCCCAAAATAAGTCGCATAAGCGTACTTTTCCCGCTTCCATTTTCTCCGGTTAATACGACATATTCCCCTTCATTGATCGTAAGATTGATCTCATCTAATACTTCTGTATCGCTATAACCAAACTTTACATGATTTAGTTGTATCATTTTATCTATGCTTGTTTTGCTCATTCACTTAATGCCTCTTTGATCGCAGAGAGATTTTGTTTCATTACAGAAAAATAATCTTGCCCTGCTTTGATTTTCTTATTGCTTAATCCCTCGAGTGGGTTTAGCATCTTTGCGGATGCTCCTGTTTCTTTGGCAATGGTTTTTGCTACTTTCGGGCTTACCAATTCTTCAAAAAAGATCGTTTTGACCTTATGTTTCTTTGCAAATTCAATCACTTCGCTCATTTGTTTTGGATCTGGTTCATCATCTGCTGATAACCCTTCGATCCCCATCTGTTCTAAATCATATGCTTTGCACAGATATCCAAATGCTTCGTGTGCTACGACAAGTTCACGCTTTGAAACTTGTGCTAATTCTTTCTTATATTGTTGATCCAGCTCATCACATCGTGCTGCTTCTTTCTTATAATTGGCTTCGTAATAGTCTTTATTGTCTGGATCTGCTTTGATCAATGCTTTCTTGATCTGATTCATCTCGTATTTTGCATTCTGTGGATCTAACCATACATGTGGATCATTCTCACTTTCGTGCTCGTGATCATGTTCATGTGCATCGGTATCTTTCAACAATTTGATTCCTTTGGATGCTTCTACACTTGTTAATTCTTCAGTGTCAAGACTTTCTAATACATCATCCACCCACTGTTCCATTCCGGCTCCATTATATATGAAGACATCGGATTTCTCCAACTCGATCAGATCTTTCGTAGATGGCTCCCAATCGTGGGGTTCTGTACCAGCCGGTACCATATTCGTCACTTCAATTTTATCTTTGCCGATCTTCTTGGCAAAGTCATACATTGTATAGAAACTTGCAATAACTTTTAGTTTTCCATTCTTATTCTTCTTCGTTGTATTGCCTGTGCATCCCATCAGACATAAAGAGAGTGTTGTTATACATACTAATATAGATAGAAGTTTTCTTTTCATTGTTATACTCTTTCTTGGTTTTTATGTTCCCAGGGACCTTAAGTTCTTAAAACTTAAGGTCCCTGGGAGCTACATACACTTATTTATAACAAACACAAGAAATACTGTCAAGCTTTCTCATTTACCGATTGATAAATAAAAAGGAACAAAATGCATCCTGTTTCCATACTTCTTTGCCGTATACAATCCTGTAACATGCAGTATACATGAGGATTGCGAGTGCTACGTCCACAACGCTGTGTTGTTTTAGAAGCATCGTTGACATGATAATTAATATCGTTAAGATCACTACTGCGATATCTGTTGTTTTCTTAAAATGTTTCCGCTTATTCTGAAGAATTGCCATGCAGCATGTAAGGGAATTGAATACATGAATACTTGGCAGTACATTTGTCGGTGTATCGGTATGATAAATAAACTGCACCGCCTGAATAAAAATGCTGTTTCCGCTAAGTACTGGTCTTAAATCCTGTCCATTTGGAAATACTAAGGAAATAACTAAAAATAAGGTCATTCCTATTCCCAATGTGATCATCAACTGATAGTATTCTTTCCATTTATTTTGATTGAAAAACATAAAATACAGTACAGTTACAGCTACAAATATAAACCATAGCAAATATGGAATAATGAAATATTCACAAAATGGGATTTTCTCATCAAGTACTGTATGTACAATATAATGATGTACATCTCGATTTTCTATATAAGAAAATGTGACCATATAAATTGCAAAAAATGCCGCTATGATGCCTAAATGTCCGTGTTTTATGATCTCATTTAGTTTTGCTTTCATTTTCAAACTCCTTTCTTTTCATATCTAAGAGTTTCTTTTTCTTTTGTATGATCTTATTCTTATCTTGCTTATGAAAGCGCATATACATATAGTACTACCATGATTTTGATGAAATTTCAAACTTTTAGAAAAAATTTTACGAAATTTTCATAATTTTATCACTTAAAATAGTTGTGGCGGGATTTTCTTAACCAGTACCCCACTTAACACTCCGATCATAACTCCTGCAATTGTTCCTGTCAGAAGTAATACTGGTGCATAGTAATAAATCTTTGTGTTCTCCATCAATATGACTGCGATGCTTAACTGTCCAATGTTATGTGCAACGCCTCCTCCGACGCTGATTCCGACTGATGAAAATCCTTTGATCTTCTTTAAGATTCCCATTACGATCAGACTTAGGATTCCTCCTGCCAGACTGTATGCGATCGTCATTGGATTTCCAAATAGGAAGCCTGCCAGTACAACTCGGATCACAGAAATCTCAAGGGTTCTGATCCATGTTGTAAAAAATAGCAGTACCATGATGACTCCATTTGCGAGTCCTAATTTGATTCCTGGTATTCCAACTGGTATTGGGATCAATACTTCTATATAGGATACAACGAGGGCTAATGTTAAGAACATTGCATCCGTTGCTAATCTTTTGGTTGACATATATTTTATTTCTCCTGTTGTTTACTATCTCATCTGATGTTTATTGTGTTACCCCGTCTAATTCCTGTTCTTTGCCATCTTCTGATTGAATCTCGATCACTACTTTATGTGGCAGACATACGATCGTTTCTCCTGATTTCTCAATTGCTTTATGGTCTGCACAGATCTGGTCTTTACAGTCTGCTTTTTTCATTGTAACTTTTCCATCTTTGATCTGCATGACGTTCGTGCCATTTTTCTCTGGAATCTGATAAATTTGATCTTTCTTGATGGATGTTTTGTACACTTCTTTTCCGTCAACTGTCACGATCACTTCTTTTCCGTCTTTTTGTGTCATCTTGATCGCTGCCAAACTGATCAGTGAAATTGCCAGTACTGCTGCGATCAAGATTATATCTTTTTTCTTCATCTTTATACCCTGATTCTTCCCAGTACTTCTCCAATTGGGTCTGTAATGCACAGATCTGCCTGTTTGTCTCTGCTTGTCGCATCACGATTCAGTACTGCAAGATATTTTCCTTTAAAATAATCGATCATTCCAGCGGCTGGATAGACAACCAGTGATGTTCCTCCAATGATCAGCATATCTGCCTTTGAAATGGCTCTGACTGCTCCGTTGATCGTCTGAGAATCTAAACCTTCTTCATATAATACAACATCTGGTTTGATGATTCCCCCACATTCATCACAATATGGGACTCCTTTGGCATTCACGACATAATTCACATCGAAGAACTTGCCGCATTTCTGGCAATAGTTTCTGTGAACACTGCCGTGCAGTTCAAAGACATTTTTACTTCCTGCTGCCTGATGAAGCCCATCGATATTTTGCGTAACGATCGCAGACAGTTTTCCCGCCTGTTCCATTTCTGCCAGTTTTAAATGTGCCTTATTCGGTTTTGCATCCAAGAAGATCATCTTATTCTTATAAAAATCATAAAATTCTTCCGTATGCTGTGTATAAAATGTATGGCTTACCATAACCTCGGGTGGATATTTATAAGTCTGGTGATACAAACCATCCGTGCTTCGAAAGTCTGGAATATGACTCTCTGTTGAAACACCTGCGCCACCAAAGAATACGATATGATCACTTTCATCGATCATCTGTTGTAATTTTTCAATCTTTTCGTTATCCATGACTTTTTCCTCCTTGAAATCTAATTAATCAAAAATCATCTACAAAGTTAGTTGCTTATAACTTATTTTTATATACTTTATCTTTTATTGTACAAGAAAAAAAGGCCTCTTGTAAAGAAGCCTTTTCATTTTTTTAATCATTGCTTTGTTCTTGAATCTTACTGATTTGGTGTAAAGTCTCAAAAACTGCTGCCATATCGTCTTTAATTAGTTTTCTTTGTTGTTCATAAATACTGCGATAGTATTTTGTTCTTATTGGATCAGGTTCATAAATTTTCTTGATCTTTCTTGTTTTTTCAAATACCTGACTTGGATCTTCCAGATCTCCTACCGCATATGCTGCGATCACTGCATCTGTAAGAACTGCTCCTTGTGCATTTTCTAATGTGGCACTCTTACATCCTAACATGTCTGCTTTGATCTGATTCCAGACTTCTGAATTACTTCCACCTTCTGTGATCGTCATAAATTCGAGTGGCACGCCTGCTTTTTTATAAATATCTGTCACACTCATATAATCGTAACCGATTGCTTCTAAAACTGCACGCCACTGTACTCCCTGATCTGTGTCCATCGTCATATTCAGGAAACAGGCACTTGCATTGGATGTTTCTCCAAATCCTCCTGTTAAATATGGAAGGAACAGGACTCCTTTGGATCCGCATGGCACATTTTGTGCTTTCTCATTTAATTCATCAAAATATGCTCCATTTCCTGCTTCGTTGCATACATTGTCCCGATACCAACGAAGTGCTAATCCACCGGTTCTTATGAATCCCCAATAAAAGTATGTATTTTCTAAAGTTCCGCTGTTAAAGATCAGTTCATTTTCTGGTTTGCTTAATTCTTCATTGATTCCATCGGTTGCGATACAAAACATCGCACATGTTCCTGCTACGTCGGCTGCCTGATCTGGTTTGATCACTCCGCATCCGATCATAGACTGCATCGTATCTCCGGCTCCCGCACAGATTGGGATTCCTGGTTTCAATCCGGTTTCTTTTGCAAATGTCTCTGATAATGTTCCAATGATATCCCATGGTTTTTGAATCTTTGGCATCATTTCCATTGGAATTCCAAGGATCTCTAATTGTTCCTTGGACCATTTTTTCTCTGTTACACGGTATCCTAGTCCCCATCCAGACATTGTTCCCCAGTCGATAAATGCATCTTCTGCAGACAGTCCTGCAAGATTGGCTAGGATATATGGGGCATTGTGCATGAATTTTCTGCCTTTTTCTTTAAAGCCCTCACAATTGTTCATCATCCAACGTGCAAACATCGCTGGAAACATACAGTTTGGCTGAGGATTTCCAGTCTCTTTTGCCCAGATCTCATAATGATGGGATGCTAGTTCCTCAACATCTTCTTTTGTTCTGGAATCCAGATAATTGATGTAAGGTGTGATCGCATGGCAATCCTTATCAACACCGACAATCCCGCAGATGATCCCATCTCCAAAAATAGAGCGGATGTTGTCTGGATCCAGATTCTTTTCTTTCATCTTTGTAACGCAGTTTCTGATCCCTGTAACCGTTGCATGAAGATACTGGTCTGCGTCCATTTCCACCCATCCCGGATGTGGATAATTTAAGATTGTTGCATTGGTATCCTGCACGATCAGGTTCATATCAATATCATAAACTGCTGTTTTTACACTTTGTGTTCCTGCGTCAAATCCTAAATAATATTGTTCCATACTAACTTCCTGCTTTAATTTCTGATTCTTTTTATGCTTCTACTTCTTTGATCAGCTGTACCATTTCGATTGCAGATAATGCACAGTCATATCCTTTGTTTCCTGCTTTTGTTCCAGCACGTTCAATCGCCTGCTCGATATTTTCTGTTGTAACAACTCCGAATAAAACTGGAATTCCTGTATTTAATGATACCTGTGCGATTCCTTTGGATACTTCGTTACATACATAATCATAATGGCTTGTTGCTCCACGGATCACTGTTCCAAGACAGATCACTGCATCGTATTTTTTGCTTTTTGCCATCTTGTCTGCGATCAGTGGAATCTCAAAAGCTCCTGGTACCCATGCGATATCGATATCTTCCTCTTTCACATCATGTCTTTTCAATCCGTCTAAAGCTCCGGATACTAATTTGGATACGATAAATTCATTAAATCTGGCTGCTACGATTCCTACTTTTAATCCGCTTGCTACTAATTTACCTTCTAATACTCTCATTTTAATTACTCCTTTTTTCTTCGTTAATTTCGTTAATCTTAAGGTCCCTGGGACCTTAATTTTTTTAATTTTTCTGTTAATTTAAACTTCGTATGTTGTCATGTGTCCCATTTTCTTTTGCTTTGTCTGCATATAATATTTATCAAATGGATTGATTGGCATCTGGATTGGTACTCGTTCTACGATCTCGAGTCCATATTCATTTAATCCGTCAATTTTGGTTGGATTGTTTGTCATCAGTCGTAGTTTTTTGATTCCTAAATCCTGTAAGATCATGGCTCCTGCACTGTAATCTCGTTCATCATCTTTAAATCCAAGAGCTAAGTTGGCCTCGACTGTATCCATTCCCTGTTCCTGTAATACATAAGCTTTCAGTTTATTGATCAATCCGATTCCTCGTCCTTCTTGACGCATATATAAGAAAACCCCTCGTCCTTCTTTCTCGATCTGACGCATTGCACG
>UMII01004263.1_pt1 | contig 21975 bp, 16 predicted proteins | sample 1965731 | NCBI WGS metagenome assembly UMII01 (sample SAMEA4836118, study PRJEB28245) | human gut metagenome | biome: gut microbiome; material: fecal sample | place: Denmark | collected 2008
CTGGCGCTGACTATGTAGGAGCTGAAGACCTCATTCCGAGAATCCAGAATGAAGGATGGCTTGATTTCGACGTTGTTGTTGCTACACCGGATATGATGGGTGTTGTTGGACGTCTTGGTCGTGTACTTGGACCAAAAGGTCTCATGCCAAACCCGAAAGCTGGTACTGTAACTATGGACGTTACAAAAGCGGTTAACGATATCAAAGCAGGTAAGATTGAATACCGTCTTGATAAAACCAATATCATTCATGTTCCGATCGGTAAAGCTTCCTTTACTGAGGAACAGTTAAGCGACAACTTCCAGACGCTGATTGAGGCTATCGTTAAAGCAAGACCGAGTACTCTGAAAGGACAGTACTTAAGAAGTGTTGTTCTGACTCCTACTATGGGACCTGGAGTAAAGGTTAATCCGGCTAAGTTAGCCTAAATAAATGTAGAAAAGACATCCTTTTAAGGGTGTCTTTTTTGTCGTCCACGCAAAAGAAATCATATGTTTAAAAATTAATATAAAATATACTACAGGATTAAGTTTTTATGTGTTAGAATAGGACCAGAAACTTAAGGCAGAAGTCTAGCTGAATCAAATGGAAGAGCTGAATGGAGGTCCATAAAATGAAAGGGAAAGTAAAGGGGAGACTGAACAGGATATTTATTATACTGATGTGTGCAATGCTCGCGGTATGTCCTGTAATGAATGAAACAGTAAGTGCAGCTAATACCTCAAAATCTAACACCACAGCTAAAAAAAGACTGTCAGGATGGGTTACGGTACAGCGTGGACAGGTCAGATACTATAGAGCCGGAACGTATTATAAAGGCTGTAAGAGAATAGGAAATTATTATTACTATTTTGATTCCAGGGGAATTTTACTCAAAAAAGATACTACCGTTCGTGGAGTCACATATTATATAGAAAGTAATGGACGTGTTCTGGGGCGCAAAAAAGGATCTCAATATTATGCTCCAAATGGTAAAAGGCTCAACAGAAATCAGGCAACCGAACTCCGGGCATATCAGAACGCACGAAAAATTGTAAATAAGATTACAAACAGCAAAATGAGCCAGTCACAAAAATTAAAAAAATGTTTTATGTGGATGGTGCGGAACGGATATGGAGAGCGAGGATGGCTTGACTATGGTGGAGACTGCTGGTATGCAGCGAATGCCAATGAAATTTTTGAGCGCAGAAGAGGCAATTGTGTTCCGTACGCGTGTGCACTGGCCTACATGGCGAAGGTTATAGGTTACAGGAATGTTTATGTGTGTTCAAGAGGAACGAAAGCGGAAAACCTGCATACATGGACAGAAATAAATGGAATTGTATATGATTCCTATTTTGCAAAAAGACGAAACGTAAATAAATATTACGGTATAAGATATAATAAATTTGATTATCAATGTGCCCTCAGACAAAAACTTCCGGAAAAATATTCCTGGTCATCGAACTAAAATAAAGAAAACGTCTGATATATTTTGCGAAAAAGAAGGAACATCATGACGGATAGAAAAAGAAGGCGGACTTCCGACAGAGGTAACAGACGGCGGTCTGCGAAGGTGAAGTCACGAAAACAGAGAAAACAAAATAAAGGCAGAATGATTTTCTGTATTGCGATGGAAATGATCGTGGTACTTATACTTGTATTGGTCGTCGGATGGAATTATGGTATGGGGACGCAGCTGGTTGAATGGATTGAGCAGATGCGTAAGCCGGTTGTTAAAGAACTCGATATCAGTGGTATCAACAGTCCGTATGCGGTACTGATGCAGGTTCGCGGAGGCAGGGTGATCGGAGAAATCAACGGAGATCAGCAGATGTATCCGGCATCCATGACAAAGATCATGACAACAATTGTTGCAATCGAAAACCTCAAAGATCTGGATCAGGAGATTACACTGACAAATGAGATGTTTGAGGGGCTGTATGAGCAGGATGCAACACAGGCCGGATTTCAGCCGGGCGAGACTGTCCGTGCAATAGATCTGCTTTATGGAGTGATGCTTCCTTCCGGTGCAGAATGTTGTATTGCACTTGCAGATACAATTTCAGGATCTGAAGCAGATTTTGTGACATTGATGAATGAAAAAGCTGCCAAACTTGGTATGAGTGGAACGAATTTCTGCGATACGACCGGACTCCATGATGCAAATCATTACAGTACAGCGAAAGATATTGCAGTACTTTTAAAATATGCACTGAGAAATGATACATTCCGGAAAATCATAGAAAGTCCGTATCATTCCACACCGGCAACCAATATTCATCCGGACGGAATTACATTCTACAGCACAATGTTCAAGAACCTGTCTGATACAGTTGTGACAGATGGACAGATTATGGGCGGCAAAACAGGATATACCGGAGAAGCGGGGCACTGTCTTGCAAGCTTTGCTGAAATTGACGGTACAGAATATATTCTGGTTACGGGTGGAGCCTCCGGAACAGGAATTCCACATATCAACGATGCGCTTACAGTATATAACAGACTTGGTGCAGCAGCACAGGCATTAAATGAGGGGGAAATAAAATGAAAAGAAAATTAGCAGTCTTACTGGCCTGCGCAATGCTTATAACGGCAGCCGCGCCAGCAGAAAGTGCTTTGGCAGCTTCCGGGACAACTTCCACTGTGAAGCAGCAAGCCCGGACAACAGTGAATAAAACAGTAAAAACGCCTCAAAGAGGATGGTATACTTTAAAAAACGGGCAGAAAAGATATTTTCGCAATGGTAAGTGTCTTAAAGGATTGCAAAAAATAGCAAATCGCAGGTACTTTTTTGATGTCAAAACAGGTGTCATGAAAACGAATAATGTGACATACAGAAGAGTACTTTATTACATAAATGAAAAGGGAATTGTAGAGGGCTGGAAAAGAGGAAGAAATTATTATAACTCTAATGGAAGACGCTTAAGCGGTGACAGGGAACAGCAATTTACGGCATATCAGAATGCAAGAAAAGTTGTATCGAGAATTACCAACAAAAAAATGACGCAGGAGCAGAAACTGAGAGCATGTTTTCGCTGGGTAATGCCATTTCCGCGCGCCGACTGGAGACTCTTTGCACAGGGCGGGAAATCCTGGTATGCAACGTTTGCCAATGATATTTTTGAAAGAAAATCAGGAAACTGTTTATCAAGTGCAGGTGCTTTTGCTTACCTTGCGAAGGCCTGTGGAGTCAGAAATGTTTATATCTGCACAAATGGACCGAGACAATGGGAAGGCTCCCATGGATGGGTGGAAATCAATGGACTTGTATATGATACATACTGGGCGCAGCGAAGAGGCTTCAGAAGATTTTATGCAACTTCATATAAAAAATATTATCATGAGGTTTATATGCGGATAAGGCTTTCCTAATCTGGCTAAAGATGGTATTATAAATGAGTCCGATATTGAAACATGGATTCCGCTGGAATATGACCTATGGAGATGATAATGTTGCATTTTCTGAGTACCTTACTAAATTGCAGGATGAAGTACGTAATGACAGTAAACATAAGCAGCTCAAAAAGGAGAGAAATAAAATGAAAAGTAAAGTAACAGGAAGGCTAAAGAAAATATTTATTATACTGATGTGTATGACACTGGCGGTATGTCCAGTAATGACTGAAACAGTAAGTGCAGCCAATGTGAAAACATCAAACACTACAGTTAAGAAGAAACTGTCAGGCTGGGTTAAGGTACAGCGTGGACAGGTCAGATACTATAGATCCGGAAGGTATTTCAAAGGCTGCAGGAGAATCGGAAGAAATTATTATTATTTTAATGCAAACGGAATCCTGATGAAAAAAGATACAACTGTTCGTGGAGTCAGATACTATATAGAAGATAATGGCCGTGTTTTGGGACTCAAAAAAGGATCCCAGTATTATGCTCCAAATGGAAAAAGATTAGGTAAGGATCAGGCGACCGAGCTTCGTGCATATCAGAATGCGCGGAAAATTGTAGCGCAGATTACCAACAACAAAATGACTCAGGAACAAAAGTTAAAAACCTGCTTTTTGTGGGTGCGCAGAAATTCATATGGAACCCGCGGAAGCCTTGGCTATGGCGGAGATGTCTGGTATGCAGCAAATGCCAATCAGATTTTTGAACGCAAAATCGGAAACTGTGTTCCATTTGCGTGTGCGATGGCCTACATGGCAAAGGTTATAGGATACAGAAATGTTTATTTATGTTCTGCAGGGACAAGAGAAGATGATTATCACACATGGACAGAAATAAACGGGCGTGTTTATGATGTCTTTGGTGCAAAAAGATGGGGAGTAAATGAATATTATGGTGTAAACTATAACAGATTCAAATTTACCCGTGTTTATAAACAGAAACTTCCGGAAAAAGGCTCCTGGTTGTTAAAGTAATATAACAGATAAAAGCGATGGTATCATATCAGAAACCATCGCTTTTATTTTTGCCTGTCAGAACAGGGTCTCTTCATTTTCATCAAAAAGCTTGTCATTGATCTCAAACAGGTTGAGTCCGTGCAGCAATCCATAATATATAATGGCATCTCGCTTTAATTTCGGATAAAGCTGAGCCATTCCGCAGAGTTTCAACAGTTCCTGTGTTTCTTCAACACTTGCTTCCAGCCCATAACACAAACACAGAAGACGGTTTCTGGAAGGATTTCGGCGGCCGGCAAAAATCTGATGCAGGTAGATCTCGCTCATACCGGATTGTTTGGCGAGAGCGGCTTTGGAAATATACTTTTTTTCAAACAGATGATTTAATAATTCAGATACACTTTTATTTACAAATTGTTCCTGATTTTGTGACAGGAACTGCTCTAAGTCCGGTGAATCCATAAGTTCTTGTTGTAAACCATCTGTGTTTTTTTTCTCCATATTTCGCGCCTTTACAATAATTATTTTAATATATTTCCGTATTTTAAAAAATACATGTCAAAATACGTTGTAGTATATATAGTTGCTGAATAATTGTTAATAAGTTATAATATTCTAAATAGTGCATTCAAATAAAAATATACTATAAATGGTTCTGAAAAACAATATGCAGGCCGCATAGTGATAGGGATGAGGATATGGATATTTATGACAGTCTTTTAGATGCAGTTCGTAGTGAATATGATACGATCACGCTGATCAAAAAAAGCGAACGGGGCGAAGTCTTGCTTGTACGACACAGAGACAGCGGCACCCGTTATATTTTCAGGCATTTTTATGGAAGCAGCGAAGTTTACCGGAAGCTTCTTTCCGTTTCGTGTCCGAATCTGCCAAAGATCATGGAAGTCGGGGAAAAAGATGGCAGGACAGTGCTTCTGGAAGAGCATGTGCAGGGAGATACGCTCAGTGAAATTTTGCAGGGAGGACTTGTGTCAACTGCGCAGGCAAAAAAGATGTGTCGTCAGTTGTGTTCAGCATTATGGGTGCTTCATTCTATGGGGGTGGTGCACCGGGATGTAAAACCGGATAATGTTATGATACGTGGCAAAGAAGCTGTGCTGATTGATTTTGACGCATCCAGAATATACAAAAATGCTAATCAGGAAGATACGCAGATTCTGGGGACGACCGGATTTGCGGCACCGGAGCAGTATGGGCTTTCGCAGTCAGACGGACGTGCGGATATTTATGCGCTTGGTGTCTTACTGAATATTATGCTGACCGGAGAACATCCATCGAGGAAACTGGCGAGTGGACGGATGGGCAGGATCGTACAGCGCTGTACAATGGTGAATCCGGAAAAAAGATACAAAAATATTCTTCATTTAATGGAGGCACTATAAACGATAAGGGGGAAATAATGAGCAAAAAATGTATAAAATGTGGACATGCGCTTCCGGATGATGCGTCATTCTGTCCGCACTGTACTGCAGTTCAGACGGAAAAACAGGAGATAAAAACTCCAAGACGATGGAAGCGGGCAACCCTGACAGTTCTGGGAATATTGATTTTCATAGGAATCATCGGGGTGGCGGTATCAATGTACCACAGACCGAAGGTATATGAAGGTGGCGCACAGATTGATTATGTGGACAAGGATAAAACTTATAAAGTCCTGCTGACCTTTTCGGAGGGTGACGGTGTGACGGGGCATGCACAGGGAGAACGTACAGATACACTGGCGGAAGGTCTGGACAGTGCTCTGCCGTGTCAGCTGTATGTTCTCGATCAGGATACGGGAAAACTGGCATGGGAAGAGTTTTCAAAAGAAGTGGAATCCTGCAGGGTAGATACAAAGCCGGCTGACGGATCGAGGAAAATGGAATATATAGAGCCGATGTATAATGAAAGTTTTCCGAAGGCAGCGTACACATCAGATATTTATTTTACATCTGAAAGTGGTACAAATGACATTGTATGGACGGTGAAAATGAAAAATGGTGATACAATTTCTTTAAGCACGCGTCTTACTATTGAAAAACTGCCTGCAGTAACTTATCATGCAGAGGACACACCGATGGAAACTACAGAGGAGCTTCAGGAACTTCTGGATTCTATTGATAAAGAAGTATCTTCTGATACACCGGTATATCTGTACCTTCCGGCGGTGACATATGATGGAGATATTACTTTTGGTGATCACACCTGGGGAATTCATGGATGCACCAACGGAGATGCGGAGACCACCTTTACCGGAACAGTCAGTCTGAAAGGGCTCAACGGAAATTATGCCGATATATCAGGAATCCGTTTTGAAGGAAGTTCCGGAACCGGACTGGATGCATACTGCTTTGCAAGTGCTTCAGAGTGTAGTTTTGAAGGCTGGGATATAGCAGTTTACTCACATAGTGGAGGCTGGGTTAATACGACGGACAGCACTTTCACGGATAACAAAATCGGCCTGAAGTTCGATACCACTATGTCGTACGGTAGTTCGCCGAATTATCTGAATAATACATTTACCGGAAATGGAACGGCTGTCTGCATTGACAATCTGCCGGGTAATGAAGTGATTGATTTTGCCGGAAGTACATTTTACGGAAATGATACAGACATTGAAAACAAAGCAGGTCATACGATTGATACGGCAAAGGCGACATTTGAATAAACTAAGAAAGAGCTTAAGGCTTCTGCAATATATTTTGCAGGAGTCTTTTTGCGTTACAGAAAATTGCTTCGTTTTGTGCCGGATAAATATGCGTGAAAGTGCTGAAAAAGATATCCAAAATCATATGCTGTGAGATAATGGGTTTTCATTGGAACTTATGCTACACTCAATCTATATGTCTTATATGGAATGTATAGGAAAAAGAAACGGGGGATTTACATGAGAAAAAAGAAGATTGCAATGTTTCTGGCTATGGCGCTTACTCTTACGCAGAGTGTGGGAATGACTGTGCCGGTGGCAGCAGAAGAACTGGAAATTGATGCCGGTCAGGAGGAAGTATTTCAGGATGACAGTGATGCAGAGACAACAGTAGATGAAGAAACTGCTTCCGGGGAAGAAGTAAGCATTCAGGAAGAAGCAGACGAGACACAGGATGAGACTGTGCCGGTAACAGAGGAAGAGATTTCAGAGTACACAGATGGTATAGAAGTATTTGGCGATTCTTCGGAAGGACTGAGTACATTCAGTGCTGATGCAGCAGAAAAACAATATGTGATTGGCACAATGTTTCAGGGTGATGGTGGAACCCAATCCGTGCTTCCAAATGGTACAATCAGAATCCATATATATCTTTCTGAATCTGTAGATGGTGAGAACTGGGAGGAGACCTCGGATGATTACACGCTGGAACTCCCGCCGGTGTATACAGAGTATAAGGATATGGCAGACTATGAAATAGACGGAAAAGAGATCATAGTGAATGCTCATAATAAGACAGGACCGGTTGATTTTCCTGTAAATGTTTTGATAGATGGAAAAGTGGTATGCACAGAAAGGCTTCACTTTGATATTAACAGGTATGTTATTTTTCCGGAAAATGTTCCGGAAGAAATCAGTAATCTTGCAGAAGGACAGCAGTTGGATATTGCCAAAGATCTGAAACCATCACTTGTCTATTATGATGAGAATGATAAGCAGGAAACAGTACAGGACTGCAAAATCGTGCTTGATGGGTATGATGAAGAAGGTGGATGGAGCTGTGAGGATGAAGAAGCGGAGCTTCCTGTTCTGACCAGAACAACCGGAGATTCTACATGGATCAGGCTGGTTGCCAGGATAAAAGATGACACTGGTGAATGGAAGGAAGTCGCTGGCCGCAACTATTCTTTTGAGGAGCTGCCAGGCAATAACGGCGACGGTGATGATGGCGACAACGGTGGTGATGGCGATCATAATGATGACAGTGAATCAAGAAGTCCGTACGAGTTGAGTATCCATTATGTGGACACAACAGGCAATGGTGCAATGTTGCCAAACAGTAAGCTGACAATCGAAACGGATCTGCGGGATAAGACCGGTGGTCTGAATCCTGTGACAGATTACAGACTGGAAATTGTGGAACAGCCAGAAGTGGCGAAGGTTACTGTTGCAGCAGATGGCAAAACTCTTCTGGCAGAGTCTGGCGATGCTACAGGAGACGCCTACTGTTATGTTTCTGTACAGGTACCGGATCAGAATGGAGATTATAAAGAAGCATTCCGCAAAGATATATGGTTTGAAGTCAGTGAGTTTGTACTGACGCCGTCAATCCTGGATGATGGATCTGGGAATATGATCAATCCGGCGGTTGGTGAGACAGTTAATGTTGCCAGATTTGGGGTAAAACTTGTCCGGTATATCAATGGACAGGGAGAACCAGTTGATGTAGACAGTGATGATATCAGAATTGTAGTTGCTTCATGGTGGGATGATGAAACTGGTGAAGAACGTGATTATGACAGCTGGACATGGGATCTGAAAGATGTTGAAGGACAGGAACTCCCGTTTATGACCAGAAAGACAGGGGATTCTACCTGGATTGCCCTGACTGCTCTGTGGAGAAATGAAGATGGTGACTGGGAGCAGATTGCCAGAAAGAGTTATTATATTGATCCAACTGACAGGCAGCACAGCCATACATGGAATGCAGGAATTGTTCTGGAAGAGGCTACATGTAAAACCGCAGGAAGTAAGTTTTATAAATGTACCGGATGCGATGCCACAAAAACAGAAAAGATTCCGGCGAAATCTCATACAATAGTAAAAGATAATGCAATCAAAGCGACTGTATTTAAAGCAGGAAAAACGGAGGGAAAACACTGTAAAGTCTGTGGTACTGTGATTACGAAACAGAAAACTATAGCAAAACTGACTCCAAAGATTTCTCTGACTGCTTCTTCACTGAAAATGCAGACAGGTCAGTCTGAAACTGCATTCAGAGCAGGTGGGTTTGCGGCCGGAGATTATGTGACAAAAGTGACTTCCACTAACACAAACATTGTGAAAGTATCATCTGTAAAGCGCAATGGAACCTTCAAACTGACGGCAGGCAGGAGAACAGGAAATGCTACCGTGACAGTTATTCTTGCAAGCAAAAAGAAAGCTGCCTTCAGAGTGACTGTACAGAGAGAAACAGTAAGAACTGAGAGAGTGGCGGTAACGGTCAGAAATCTGACAATGACTAAAGCAACACCAGTGAAACTGTCACCTTCAGTTGTCGTTACTCCGGTAACCAGCAGAGAAAGAGTTACATATTCATCTTCAAACAGAAATATTGTTAAAGTCAGCTCGCAGGGTGTGGTCAGAGCTGTCAGACCGGGAACAGCAAGGATCACTGTAAGATCCGGAAGTAAACGGACAGTTGTGACCGTGAAAGTTAATGCAATAAGAACAACGAAACTTTCAGGAATACCGGCATCGAAGACGGTTTCCCGAGGAAAGACTTTCCAGATCAGAGCCGTGGCAGCACCAAAGAATACTGATGAAAGAATTATTTACGCATCATCCAACGGAAAAATTGCAACAGTAACATCCGGCGGTGTGGTAAAGGGACTGCGTAAAGGAACAGCAACGATCACTGTTAAGAGTGGTTCAAAGAAAATGACCTGCAAGGTAACTGTGAAGTAAAATGACTAAAATCTAAATAACATGAAATAGAAAGGAATAAGGAAGGGAAATGAAAAAAATAATTACTATAATGCTGGCTTTGATTATGGCTATTAGCACTTTGACTGCTTGTGGTTCACCAAACGCAAAAGAAATCGAAGAAGAATTACGAGGTACATGGAGTTACGATAAATATGCTTCTGCGGTCGATGAACATTGCCACAAGATATATAAATTCGAAGGTGATGGAAAAGTCGAATCAGGTTGGATCAATGATGATGCACCATCCAAAAATAACTATCATTCTGGAACTTACAAAATAAAAGGCAAAAAAATTATAATTGAATATAGCGATGGTGAAGAATCGAGTACGATCGAATATTCCTATAATAATGGAAACTTAAAATTATTCGATAAGGGCGATGGATCTCTTGAAGAAGAATTAACAAAATAATTTTATGTAGGAACAGAAAAAACGCTAATATCCTACTGTTGCGCGTGCTATGGGGCGTGGCGCAAGCACAGTATCAAAGTACATACAAATGAAAGGCGTGCCGTTGAATGTAAGACTTGCGGTTAATAATTTAATGCAAACTACATAAAGGAAAGGAGATAAATAAAATGGAAAGCTGGCTTTGGGGATGGTTTATAGGAATTATTGTGGCGCTGATTATTCAGTATTTTATTGCCAGAGAATTTCAGAGGATTGCAGAATTGAAAGGCCATTATGAGAAAAGATATTTTTGGATAACATTCTTCTTATGGATTGTAGGAATGCTTCTGGTAATTGCACTGCCGGATCTGAAGAATCGCGAGCTGCTTCAGACAGGACACAGTGGAAGTAGCGATGATTCGCTCCCGGAAATCTGATACGATGACAAAGTATCGATAAGAACGCAAAAAATATGAGATTATTCAATTATCATGAAACATGAGGTGGAAAAATGGGAGAGACATACGCAAGATTATATTCTCTGCCGGAAAGATTGTATACTATGGGAGCTCCTGTTGTAGTTGCAGCCGGAGCTTTACTTAAAGACAATCGAAATGGCAATATAATCGTACAGTTGAAGATTCAGAATATCTGCAGTAAAACAATAAAGGCAGTAACTGTTAAGATTACATCTATAGATACGGTAGGAAGAACTCTGGGCGAAGAAACAGAATATCAGTATCTGGATCTGAATGTAAAAAGAAATGAATTTTTGGGTCAGCAGGTTCCGATAATTGTTCCAAATGAACAGACTCGTTCATATTCTGTTAAAGTGACGGAGGCTGCATTTGATGATAATACTGTATGGGCGGGAAATGAAATATGGGAGCCACTGGAAAAACCGGATCCGATAGAGAAAAAAATCGCAAATGGAGAGCTGGCCAGGCAGTACAGGATAAAGTATGGGAAAAACAGTAAGTACCTGTTGAAACAGGATAGGGATTTATGGTTCTGTACCTGTGGAGCGATCAATCATGAGAGTGAACTCAGTTGCTGTAGCTGTCATATAGATCGCAAAAAACTTGAAGAACTTGATGTGGATGCTCTGAAGAAGGAATGCGATGCGCGACTGGAAGATGAGCGAAAAGAGAGAGAACGTAAACAGGCAGAAGCAGCGGTTGAAGCGAAAAAGAAACAGAAGAAGATAAAGATGATCGTGGTCGGTGTGGCAGCAGCAGTAGCTGTGACAGCAGTGGGAGTGGTCATTAAGGATAATCTGAATAAGAAGAAGCTTTATAATCAGGGGCTGGCTCTTTTGGAAGATGGAAAATACGATGATTCTATTGCACTTCTTGAGAGCCTGAACGGATACAAAGACAGTAAAGAACAGATTATCTATGCGGAATATCAGAAAGCTGTCAAATATGAAAAATCAGGCGAATATGAAGAAGCACTTGCCTTATATGAAGAACTGGGAGATTATGAGGATAGTAAAGAAAAATATAAGGAAGTGCAATATAAGTTACATCCGGCTAAAAAGCTTTGTGAGTATGTTCGGGAAAATGGAACTTCAAGTGATTTTGAGATGAGAGGAAATAGTCATAAATACACAGGCGTGTCCATGGATATACTGGTAGATCAGTCTGGTTCGGATCTGTCTGCTGATGACAAAATATACATCACAGATTCAGATGATGACCAGTTCTGGGTTGAGAGCGTTCTGACAAAAGAAGGATTGTATATAGATATCATTCTTCATTTTGTATATAATGCAAATGGAGAAGGGACAATGGAATATACATACTATTTTGAACAGTATAATATTTGGAAGACCGCTGATGAACAGTATGATGGAAGGGGAACGATATCAGGCCAGACATCAATCGCATCTTACCAGAAAGATGCGATGTTGACAGTCGATAATGAAAAAATGGAAGTACTCAGTGATCCCGAAAATGAAATATGGCAGACTGTTACTTTAACTGAAGGAAGCAGTGCGGAAAGTATAACATCAACTGTGGCAGCAACTTTTAATTCTTTTCAGTATTATCTGGAAAATAATACCGATATTACGATGAAAGATCTGGGATTTAATCTGAAGGAAGAAAATCCGGGAGAAGAAGATCAGGACACGGAGCAAGATACAGTACAGGAAGAGGGCACAATAAAATCCAAAGATGATTTTATTGCGGCATATGTGGATCATACAGATGCGGATAATGATTATAAAAGTGGATATGACTACTGCATGAAGCATATGGACGAATTTAAGGATCTGACGGAAGAGGAACTGTCTGCTGTTTTTCCCTGCAGATTTCGATATTATAAGGTGAATCTGGCAGTGGGTGGAACAACTGGTGCCGGTGATCTCTATGAATATGACGCAGAAGGCAACACCAGACATCTTGGAAGATACGCGGCAGATGACAGTTATCGCACACGTGAAGATATAAATCCAAACTGGCCGGAGATTGATGGAACCTGGAGAATTGAAGATGGGAAACTGATCAGAACAATTACATCCGGGAATCAGGAAAAAATATATACTGTTAAATCTCTGGAGCGTGATGGGTACTATTTATTATGCTTTGAAAATAAATCGGGGGATGTAAGACCGGTCATGATGATTGTTTTATATGATGAGAATAATATGCCATTATATGATTTTAAAGAAAACTAGTACATTGTTGAGAGTATGAAACGATGTACTAGATTACAGGAAAATAAACAAGAGTTTGCTATGGTCTTGTTTTAGGACTGATTATGTTCAGGTCATCCGTTTTTTAGTGTTTGAATGATTACAGTTGCACTTACTTTGAGATAAGTCATCTAATTTAGGAAAGGCTCCACGGGTTCAAGTATACGAACCCGTGGAGCCTTATTATATTCTGTGTACTTTGTAGATTAGCCGAAGTATCTCTTGAGCAGACCAGCGAATGCTTTTCCGTGTCTTGCTTCGTCTTTAGCCATTTCATGCACGGTGTCATGGATTGCATCAAGGTCAGCTGCTTTTGCACGTTTTGCAAGGTCGAATTTACCGGCAGTAGCACCGTTCTCAGCTTCCACACGCATCTCCAGGTTTTTCTTTGTGCTGTCAGTAACAACTTCGCCGAGAAGTTCAGCAAATTTTGCAGCATGCTCAGCTTCTTCATAAGCAGCTTTCTCATAGTAAAGACCGATTTCCGGATAGCCTTCTCTGTGAGCAACTCTTGCCATAGCGAGGTACATACCAACTTCGGAGCATTCACCCTGGAAGTTTGCTCTGAGGTCTGCAACGATGTCTTCGCTGACACCCTGAGCAACACCAACAACATGTTCAGCAGCCCATGTCATTTCAGCATCCTGTTTTGTAAATTTGGAAGCAGGAGCTTTACATACCGGACAAGCTTCCGGAGCAGCGTCACCTTCGTAAACATAACCACATACATTACATACCCATTTAGCCATAATTTTAATCTCCTTTATTTTCGATAAATTCTATTATTTCCTTTATTATACTTCTGTATTCTTCAGACAGTCTTCGCAAAGCCCGAAAAAACGTATATCACACGAGGAGATCTTACCACCGAAGTTCCTGACCGCCTTTGGGGCAAGATCGTTCATGTCCTCTGTTTCCAGATCCAGAACCCGCTTGCACTCGGTACACATGAAATGGCAATGCGGGGTGACGCAGCCGTCAAAATGATCGGCGCCGCCAAAACTGGATAATTTCTGGATTTCTCCAAGATCGGATAACAGGGAAAGGTTGCGATATACGGTTCCCAGACTGATGTTGGGGTATATTTTTTTTACATTTTCATATACCACATCTGCAGTGGGGTGATCCTTACGTGTCATGAGAAACTCCTTAATGGATTCTCGCTGGCGACTGTATTTCAATGTAGCCATATATCGTTTCCTTTCTATGATTTAATATTTTACATAAGCCATGTATCATTCGGAATTCGCTATGCTACTTCCTCATGGACGGCTGGCGCCGTATAAAAATGTATCTGTAAAGACTCTTGCGAGTAAACTCACAGAGTCATACAGTTACATTTTTGCGTGGCTTGTAGCTTAACCAAAGTATCTTTTAAGCAGACCGGCGAATGCTTTGCCGTGTCTTGCTTCGTCTTTAGCCATCTCATGTACAGTGTCATGGATTGCATCAAGGTCAGCTGCTTTTGCACGTTTTGCAAGGTCAAACTTACCGGCAGTAGCACCGTTCTCGGCTTCTACACGCATCTCAAGGTTTTTCTTAGTGCTGTCGGTAACAACTTCACCGAGAAGTTCAGCGAATTTTGCAGCATGCTCAGCTTCTTCGTAAGCAGCTTTCTCATAGTAGAGGCCGATTTCCGGATAGCCCTCTCTGTGAGCAACTCTTGCCATTGCAAGGTACATGCCAACTTCGGAGCATTCACCCTGGAAGTTTGCTCTGAGGTCTTCGATAATGTCTTCGCTGACACCCTGAGCAACACCAACAACGTGCTCGGCAGCCCATGTCATCTCAGCATCCTGTTTTGTAAATTTGGAAGCAGGAGCTTTACATACCGGACAAGCTTCCGGAGCAGCGTCACCTTCGTAAACATAACCACATACATTACATACCCATTTAGCCATAATCTTGATCTCCTTTTCTTTTTAAGTTAGTCTTATTTAATAATAGTAATTGTTACTAATTTCTTGCTGTGACTATAATTTAGCATAATGAGATTGTTTTGTCAATAAGAATTTTAACAAATGTTTTTCTTTTTTTCAGATATAAATAAAGGTCGTTTTCTGATACAATGGATAAGGTTGAAAAGATAAGAGAATCTTAAGATTTTACCCCATAGATATTAATTCTTTACAGCTATAGTAAGACCATAACAAACAGGAGGCAGGGGACAATGGCAGAGATACTGGTATGCGATGATGACAGGGACATCGTAGAGGCAATAGAAATCTATCTGACGCAGGAGGGACATCATATTCTGAAGGCATATGACGGTGAGCAGGCGATTCGGGTACTTAAGAGTAATCCGGTGGATCTTCTGATCATTGATGTAATGATGCCGAAGCTTGACGGCATTCGGGCAACGCTGAAAATACGTGAAAAAAATGCGCTGCCAATCATCATTTTATCAGCAAAATCAGAGGATGCAGACAAAATTCTCGGATTAAACGTCGGAGCAGATGATTATGTGACGAAACCGTTTAATCCGCTGGAACTGGTGGCGAGAGTGAAATCTCAGCTTCGCAGATACACCCAGCTCGGGGCAGTAGCAGAAAAAAGAGGCAATATTTATGAGACCGGCGGGCTGATGATCGATGATGACCGCAAAGAAGTCGCAGTTGATGGAGAGGTTGTAAAGCTGACACCGATCGAGTACCGTATTCTTCTTTTACTGGTGAAAAATCAGGGCCGCGTTTTTTCTATTAATCAGATTTATGAAAGCATCTGGGAGGAAGAAGCGATCGCAGCGGACAACACAGTTGCAGTTCATATCCGTCATATCAGAGAAAAGATTGAGATCAATCCGAAGGAGCCGCGTTATCTGAAAGTAGTGTGGGGACTTGGGTATAAAGTGGAAAAGATCTGAACTTCGTCCTTTTGTTGTGGAAAATATCCTGCACAACTTCTCTGCCTGTTACCGAGGCTGGTTTATATAGAAAGGAATGGGGTATAAATGAAAAAAAGATGGTATAGAAAGAGTGGCATAAAGGGACTTCTTGTGCTGCTGACGATATTTTTTGTGACGGTTTCCTGCGTGGGGGCCGGAGCATCCGTAGTGATCATGAATAAAGGGGTTCAGCCGCTGGACAGCAAAAGCTACGTGGATTCGCAGAGTTTCAGAGACAATGTTTATAATCTTTCGTATACGATTGTCAATGCGATCAGTAACAGACATATTCTGGATCAGGCATCGGATGATGAGCTGGTCGATCTCGCCGAACTGAACCAGGGGACAGAGCTGACACACAAAAATACGTCCGGGCTTGCATACAGAGAGAAGGATTTGTATGACTGGGCAAAAAAATCGTCCTGGGACAGAAGTACAAATGTTCTGATCTGCCGTCAGCCGGACGGTAATGACTACTATATGTATTATAATGACTTTGCTGACAAGATTATTACCGGAGAACTGAAGTTTGTTTTTGGAAGCGAGGAAGGACAGGAAGAATATACAAAAGATATACTGTCCATGCTTTCGGGTAAGGAATATATCTATTATGGATACACTGATAACAGTATAGGAATCCGTAATGACGGAGTGGAATACGTTGCAGATGCAGAGGGCAATGTTGTTTACACAGACATATATAATTATGAGTCCAGCGGAAATAATGATGCTCCATTGAAGGAAGAATATAAGCCGGATGGAGCGGACGGCATTCTTGATGTTGTAAATAACAGTAAAGAATGGAAAGGGAACATCAGCAGAGCATATCAGTATTTATATGAGGCACTGGTAGAATACAGTGACGCATCATATGGTGAGAAAATCCTGAAAACATATACGCAGGGTGCGACAAATATCAACTATATGTATGTAGATACAAAGTCCGATAAAGTGTACAGTAATATAAATGGGGTCACTTCGGCAAATTATGAAAAAATGCTGGATAAGCTGACATCTGGTGCTGATCCTTTCATGCTCATTTCACCGGAGATGCAGGACTGTATACTTGGTTTTACTAATGTTTCGGATTGGACAGTATCTTACTGGCAGAGTATGGTTGAGAATACAGGACTTGCCGGAGAAAATTATCTTTACTTTGTTTCTGTAGATAAAGATTTTCCTGTATTAGACAGAATCAAGCAGGAAAAACTGGCTTATGAGAAGTTTGAACCATGGCTGGTGCCGATCATGGTTGTTTCTGTGGCTGCATTTATTCTGGCACTCGTAGGAATTGTGATTCTGACAGTTGCAGCAGGACGAAACAACGAAGATGAAAAAGTACATCTGAATTTCTTTGACCGATGGTATACAGAGATTGCAGCAGGTATGATTGTTGTAATCTGGCTGATGGGACTTTCAATACTGATACGGGCAATGGATTCAGAAGAAATGCGGATAATCTGGGAAGTCATTGATTTCGGAATGATCGGCATTTGGACAGGATGCTGGTTCCTGACTGGCTGGCTCAGTCTGGTGCGCAGGATCAAAGCGAAATCACTGTGGAGAGACTCACTTCTCAGACATGTGTTGCGGATGATTAAAAAAATTTTCAAAGCTATCGGAAATCTGGTAGTTTTTATGAGTAAAAATACCATCAGCAGAATAAAGATGGCTGCCGGGTTTGGATGTTTTGTATTTGCACAGATGCTGCTTGTTATGTTGGGATTTGGAGCTGGTGCCATGCTTCCCCTGTTGCTCTTGCTTGTATTGGATGTGGCAGTACTTTACTGGCTGCTGAAAAAGGCATGGGGACGAGAACAGATCATTGATGGTTTGAAAAAAATCACAGACGGTGAGCTGCAATATAAAATTCCAACGGAAAAACTCTCCGGTGAGCAGGAAATGGTGGCGGATTATATTAACCATATCGGGGAGGGACTGGATGCAGCAGTAGAAAACAGCCTCAAAAACGAGCGGATGAAGACAGAACTGATCACGAATGTTTCACATGATATTAAGACACCGTTGACATCGATCATCAACTATATAGATCTTCTCAAGAGAGAAAATCTGGAAGATCCCAAGATCAGGGGGTATCTGGAAGTTCTGGAAAATAAGGCACAGAGACTGAAGGTTCTTACAGAAGATGTCGTAGAGGCATCCAAGGCAAGTACCGGAAATATCACACTGGAAATGACAGAACTGAATTTTGTGGAGCTGGTCAATCAGGTGATCGGGGAATTCGAAGAGAAATTTGAAGAAAGAAAGCTTCAGATGATAGTTCATTTTGATGAGGAAGAGGCAATCATCTGTGCCGATGGACGAAGACTCTGGAGGGTTCTGGAGAATGTCTTTGGAAACACAGCTAAATATGCCATGGAAAACACGAGAGTTTATGTAGATGTAAGTGTGAATCGTCCGAATGTACAGCTCTCCCTCAAGAATATTTCCGCGCAGCCGCTGAATATTACGGCAGACGAACTGACAGAGCGTTTTATCCGCGGGGATGTTTCCAGAAATACTGAAGGAAGTGGCCTGGGATTGTCTATCGCGAAAGACCTTGTGCAGCTGCAGGGAGGTACGTTTAACCTGTATCTTGACGGGGATCTGTTTAAAGTAACGATAGAATTTAAGATGAAGTAACAAAATAAAACTGTCGATTGTATAGAAATATATAATTGGCAGTTTTTTCACATTATAAGATATTATATGTCTGTGATATGTGAAATAACCATTCAGACAGGCTTCGTCGTCCGGAAGTACTAAAGATATTCCTGATTGTTAAAAGCGCTTATAAAAATCGTAAACTCGTTTCACTCAAACAGTACGATTTTTATTCGCAACACAGTCAGATCATATCTAAGTACTTCTCAGACTCCTGCAGAAAGTCTGGATGGTTATTTCAATATACAGACATTTTTATTTTCTTATATCGGAGATGTAAAAGATAGATATAGTATATTTTTTATACTTCACGATGATTTTATTTCACGGGGCAGGTGATAGCCCTGTTTCATATCAGAGAAGTATGAGACTTTCTATTCATAATGATTCAAAACGGGGAGAATTGTAAAAAATTTCTGTACATGAAAAACAGCCGGTGAGATATAGCCGCAACAACTCTCTACAGGATTCGAGCAAGTTCTTAATGTTTGATCAATGCGTTACGAATAAAAATTATGCTGTCTGAGCGTCAGCGAGTTCATAATTTTTATTTGTGTATTTAGCAGTGATTAAACATTTTAGAACTTACCGAATCCGAAGCCTGTTGTTGCGGCTATATCTTCATCCGGCTGTGTATCTTACACAGAACTTTTTACGATTATCCCTGTATCCTCATTCCCCTACACCTGAATCCGGTCCGCTACTTCATTCCCAACCGCCAGCCGCCGGTCATTCCGCCCGATGATCAGCCAATCCTGGCACTTCTGAATAACCTGAATCGTGCTGCCTTCTTTAATATCCATGTTTCTCATCGTTTCCAGAATCTCCGGAACACCAAACATCCATTTGATCGTACAGGTATCGCCTGCATTTGTCTGTGATAAAGCCCGCATAAAAGTCCCTCCTTTAGGAAAGATAGAAAAGAGTTAACGTCAGATAATTTACGCTTTAATCATTGAATTAATCATACAACTCGGAATATATGTTCGTCAATTGGAACATTAGCTAGTCAAATCTCATATTGGATAGCATCCGCTGACAGTAGATAGTGTGCACTAAGAGACCGATTGTATACATAATGAAGCGATAATGCAATTGACAGAATTTATAAGAAATGTTATTCTTTAACAAGGTTTTAAACAACTAACTAAAGTAAGAGGGGGAGAACCGTGAAGAGACATATTGCATTTTGGGTTTCAGCAATGATGACTGTGAATTTATTTACAGCGGTGCCGGCTTTTGCGACAGATGATTTTTCTGATGCAGAGGTGGTAGTTGAGGAAGACAGCAATGAAGATGCTGAAGAAATGGAAATTCAGGATTCAACAGAGGAAGATTTTGAGGATGAAGGTGCAGTAACGGAAGATAGCGCTGCATCGGAAAGCGAAGTAGACAGTGTGACAGATGTGGATCTGTTTTCAGACGCGGATTCTGAAGATGCAGTTGCAGAATCCCAACAGTTAAAAGATGCACCGACCGCAGAAGCAAAACTGGAGTCAGGCTTTGGGAGCGATTATCAGAAACTTCTTTTTTCTGACGGTGCATATGCAGGAGGAATCAGCCAGATCCTTGTAAATGGAAATGTATGGGAAAAAGTATCTTCAAAATACAGTTTGTTTAGAAGAAATGCATATTATATGGATAGTTCAGATGCTTCGGCAGTCTTTGACGGCAGTGGAGACGGCATGCTGACTATCGGAGATATTATTACGATAAAAAATCCGTCATACCAGGATCTGCTTCTTTGTGTGAAGGGGAGTGGAAGTGATTTCGCAGTGGAGCCTTATGATCCAAGCAGTGGAAATGATAAAGAAGGTCCATCTGATGGACAGAACACATTATATGTAAGATTAAACGGATATTTTGACAGTGCACTTACCGGTCAGCAGAAATATGATGCGATCAGTGGAGCATCTACTTCGGTTTCTACGAATAAAAACAGCAATGTTATTGTTGAAGCGGCAGTGGTTCCGGACGGAACAACGCCGGGAAAAAATGACTGGAAACCTTTACATGAAGCAGTAACGGTAAATACAAAAAAGACAAGCGTAAATATTGACACGGAATCCTGTGGAATGTCAGGTGTATACTCGATTTATGACAGCTCCCTGTCACTGAGCGGTGTTCCCGATCAACCGGGTTCTTATCCGGTAAGTGTAACAGTAACAGATCAGAATGGCAGAACCGCAACCAGTAATGAGCTTGCATTTAAGGTTTATTCACGTACAGAAAAACTGAGTGACTGTCTGAAACTTGAAAATGCACAGCAGACTGCAGATGGCAAATACATGTATGATATGGAACCATGGGCAATTGCTGCTTTTGGCGGTACAAATGAGACAGTGACAGTACCGGCACAGATCAAAGCATGGTATGGCTCTCATACAAGTGGGACATATGGCGAGCTGGGATATTCTGTATCCGAATCAGAAAGCCCGACACAGACATTGATTGTTCCGTCAGGCTGTGATCTGACACTTGTAAATATGAAAATTTTCAGCAGTGTACGAATTATTGTACAGAAAGGCGGAAGACTTTGCCTGCGTGATTCTTCTGTCCACGGACTGATCGAAGCAATGGATGGAGGAAGAATCTCTGTAAATTATGACAACTACGGTGGAAGCTTTTTGACAGGTGCTTCTGTTAATGGACAGTTGATCCTGAATGGCGGGGCAATTCTGGAGAACTCGCTGATTTATTCCAATACAAATTTTCTGGCGAATGGATCAGAGGTGCGTCATAATACAGCGCCTGTAGTGCTTGTTAAGGGAAATGTGGCTTTGGAGGGTGAGGTTTACATCAGAGGCGATGAGGCCGCTACCGGCAAAGACCCGAACACCCAGAAAAGTTATAGTGGACAGCCTGCAATGAAAATATCCGGAGGTACACTCACAATCTCGGACAATGGTGTCCTTGGTGTATTTGGCGGGGGAAGAAATGCCACGACATCCGTAGGTGGTGCAGCACTGATTCTGGATCAGGGAACAGTTAAGGGTAATGGAAAGCTGATCGCAGTTGGTGGAAATGGTTCTTTTGACGATGGCGGCAATGGTGTCAGCGGAACCGGATCAATCGAAACATCCAGTGCATGGCTGGAAGGCGGCTCTGCAATCATGTCGAAAGAAGATTCCGTTGCCGGAAAGGCATATGTTTCTTCTGTTAATATAGCTGATCGCACGATAGTGAAATCGGTTGATGGAAGAAAAATTTCCGATAATTTTGAAGATGCAACGGAAAGACAGTGGAAAGATATTACAAAAAAACCGAACCTGACATTATATGAAATAACAGATCCAGATAAGAAACCAGAGCCGAGTGTAAAACCGGAACCAAGCGAGAAACCGGAACCAAGCGAGAAACCGG
>UMII01036845.1_pt1 | contig 21967 bp, 19 predicted proteins | sample 1965731 | NCBI WGS metagenome assembly UMII01 (sample SAMEA4836118, study PRJEB28245) | human gut metagenome | biome: gut microbiome; material: fecal sample | place: Denmark | collected 2008
GTGGAAACAAAGCTTGAAAAAGGGTGCGTCGAAGTGGGCTGATGAGATAATAAAAATAATATCAGGTTTTCAAAGGGAAAATTCTAAATCTAATATTGTAAAAGCAGGGTATGATATTGAAAACATTGCAAATGAACTACAATGTTTTTATTTGAACAAAGTGGGAGAAAATAAAGATATATGAGAGATATTAATTGTAAACCCAATCAAAATGAAGTGTTCATATGGAATATAATGGGAAGTTTATTTAATTCATTGTTGTCAGTAATAACGTTAATGGTAGTAACAAGAATGTTACAAAGTGATGAGGCGGATATATTTAGTATTGGGTGGTCAATCAGTCAGATTATGGCGACAATTGGTACTTATCAAATTCGAATGTACCAGGCTACTGATGTTACAGAAAAGTTTAAGTTTGGACAATATTTGATATTCCGAATATTTACGTTAATTGTAATGATTGTGTGTAGTGTGGGATATTTACTGAGTAAACATTATGATATATATAAAACAATTGTTATTTTTATTATTTGCTTAATTAGACTTGTAGAGTCTTTGGCCGATGTATATGAGGGGTATTTTCAACAAAAAGAAAGATTAGATTTGGTGGGAAAAGCTATTACATATAGAATATTTCTTGCTATAATACTTTTTTCTGCAAGTTTAATGATATTAAGAAATTTGTTGATCTCATGTTTGATATTGTTGATTAGTTATATATGTAGCTTTATCGTGTTCAATGTTAGGTATTCACTGAAAGTTAAAGCATTTGACATAAAAGAAAAATGGACAAAAAATGAACGATGGGTGTGGAGTTTGGTTAAAGAGGGATTTCCTATATTTGTAAACTCTTTTTTAATGACTGCGATTATAAATATACCTAAAATTAGAATCGATTATGTAATAGAGCAAGGAAGAATGGAAAGCGGGATGCAAACAGTATTTAATATATTATTTATGCCGGCTTCAGTTTTAACATTAATATATATTGTTTTTAGACCACTATTGACCAAGATGGCAATTGAATGGAATGCAGGACGAAAGAAGGGATTTTTAAAAATAGTGGGTATGATATTTATATGCCTTCTAGGAATTTCAATTATTGTATTAGGGGGAAGTGCATGGCTTGGAATACCAATTCTTTCAATTTTATATGGCTTGGATTTGTCAAAATACCGAATGGAATTACTAATTATGATAACTGGTGGGTGTTTATGTACATTTTCATATGTTTTTGATAATGCGTTGATTGTAATTCGAAGACAATATCTTTTGTTGTTTTCGTATGTTTTGTCATGGATATATATAGAAATTGTGATCGGCAAGATGGTTGATAAATGGGGAGTGTTAGGTGCAGCCTTTGCTTATTCTACAAGTATGATGGTTTTTCTAATAGTTACATTTTTGATTTTTATAATATGTTTAAGGAAAGACGGAAAGGAATTAAAGGAACAATAAGGTGAATAGTAAAACAAAAAAAAGGTACTGTATATTTGCAGCTCAATATTTTCCTCATTTAGGAGGAGTTGAGCGGTACACGTATAATTTAGCTAAAAAATTAATTGAAGATGGAAATGAAGTTGTTATCGTAACTTCAAATGTATATAGATTACCAGAATATGAACGAGTAAATGAAATTCCCGTTTATCGTGTTCCTTGTTGGAATTTATTGGCTGGGAGATATCCAGTATTAAAAGTGAATGCGAGATTTTGGAAAATCAATAGGGTTCTGAAGAAAAAGAAGTTTGATATGGTAATTGTGAACACAAGATTTTATCCGCATTCGTTGTATGGTATGATGTTTGCAAAAAGGATAAAAGCAAAATGTATTACACTTGATCATGGTACAAGCCATTTATCAGTGCATAATAAATTTTGGGATTTTGTTGGGGCTGTTTTTGAACATTCTTTAACGAAAATTGATCAAATATTTTGCAAAGATTATTATGGTGTTTCAGGTGCGTGTAATGAGTGGTTATTACATTTTCACATTAAAGCAAAAGGTATTCTGTATAATTCAATAGATCTTGAGGAAGTGAAAAATATACAGAAAAATATGAAAAAAATGTATAGAGAAAAATATACTATTTCAGAAAATGCGATAGTTATCACATTTACAGGGCGTCTTCTTAAAGAAAAAGGATTGCCAAGTCTCTTGAATGTAATGGATAAAATAAATAAAGAACGGGAAGATGTTTATTTGTTTATTGCAGGTGATGGAGATATGCAAGATGAAGTTAATATGAGAAAAAACACACATATTATTCCAGTAGGAAGAATTGACTTTGAGCATATAGTGACATTATTATCGGAATCAGATATTTTTTGTTTACCATCTTTTTCGGAAGGATTTTCAACTTCCATATTAGAGGCAGCTGCTTGTGGATGTTATATTCTAACAACAGCGAGAGGCGGAGCAAAAGAGCTTTTAATAAATGATGAATATGGAAGTGTGATATTAAATAATCAAGAGGAATTATTGTATAATGCATTAATGGATATTATTAATAATCCGGATAAACGGAAAAGAGGAATAGAACTTACATATCAAAGAATAATGGATAATTTCATATGGGATATCGTGGCGCATAAAGTGGAAAAAATATGTGAGGAGAAGTAACAACGTGAAGAAGATAATTATTATACCGGCATATAATGAAGAAGAAAATATAGAACGAACTGTAAACGCAATACAAAAAAGTGCGCAAGGTTTTGATTATGTAATTATTAATGATTGTTCGACTGATAATACCAGAAAAATATGCGAAGAAAAAGAGTTTAATATAGTAAATTTACCAATTAATTTAGGAATTGGTGGTGCGGTTCAAACAGGATATAAATATGCTTATGAAAATGGATATGATGTCGCGGTACAGGTTGATGGAGATGGACAGCATGATCCAGAGTTTTTGAATACAATGGCTGATTACTTGATAGAACATCAAGTGGATATGGTTATTGGGTCAAGATTTATTGAAAAAAAGGGGTTTCAGTCATCGATAACAAGAAGAATGGGAATTCAGTTCTTTTCAAAATTAATAAAAGTGTTGACAGGAAAAAAAATTACAGATCCAACATCAGGGTTAAGAATGATAGGACGTAATGTTATGGAAATCTTTTCAGAAGACTATCCAAGAGATTATCCAGAACCGGAAAGTATAGTAGCTGTTTTAAGAAAAAATATGAAGATTGAGGAAATCCCAGTAGTTATGTTGGAAAGACAAGGTGGTGTATCTTCGATATCACCTAAAAAATCTATATATTATATGATAAAGGTGACACTGGCAATATTGATTGAACGAATAAGAAATTAAAGGGAGGATTAATTATGAATATTCGAGTCCAGATAGTAGTAGGTGTTATTATAATTTTAGCTCTTTGTGTAATTGTAAATATGATTCGTGAAAAAGAGTTGGAATTAAGATATGCTTTAACGTGGCTAGGTGTTGGAATCGCAATAGTAGTATTGGACTGTTTTCCGCAAGCAATAACATGGTTAGCTGTTAAGGCTGGGGTAGCAAATCCTATCAATATGTTATTTTTTCTGGGTTTTTGTTTTTCGTTAGTAATTATTTTTGTGTTGACAATAGCTGTATCCAGAATGTCAAATCAAGTGAAAAAATTAGCGCAAGAGGTAGCATTGTTTGAAGAAAGTAACAAAAGTAACAGATGATTATTCATGTAATTATAATGTAAAGCTAAAGAAATAAAAGGAGTATAATATGAAAAAGCTATTTCGGATAGTATCATTATTTATGATTTTCACAATTTTAATAACGTCCTTTTCAATAGAAAATGTGTATGCGACGGGAACTAACTCAGAAGATAGAAATGTTTTAGAGGAAAATAGATTTGAGCAACAAACCGGTGAAAGCACAATAGAAAGCGAAAATACAGTAGAAAATGAAGATATAGTTGAGAGTGCAAACACAGTAGAAAGTGAAAATACAGTAGAAAATGAAGATACAGCGAACAATTTAGAGAATGATGAATCAAAGTCCGATTTATCATCAACTCATGGAAAAGAGAATACTTTAAAATTAAAAAAAATATATATAAATCAAGCAGAACAAGCAGTTGGAGAACAACAAAATATTATTGTTGCATTAGAAGACAATAATATAAAACAATTGGAGTTACTAGTTGAAAACGAAAATGGCGAGCAAATAAAACTTAGTCAGATAAAGAATATAGACAATGTTTATTTGTTCCAAAATAATTTTGAGCGAGGAACTTATCATATAAGTGGAGTATATGCATTTTACGATGGTCAAAGTTGCTATTTTTCTGCCAAAGATTTAGAAATAAATGCATATTTTAGTGTGGGGGAAGTATGTGAAGAACAAAAAAGTAAACATATAGAAATGCAAAGTGCTATTGAAAATGAGAATAGCGAAGATGCGATAGAAACTCCAGTTATTACTATTGACGAAAATGGAGATACATCGACTCAGGATAGTATTGCAGAGGCAATGGAAGAAATTGGAGTTGAAAAACAGCAGACTAAATCAAAAGGACTTACTAATAAAAGAATGGAATTTTAAAATGAATAGTAAAAATAAGGTAGTGGGACAAGAAAAAAGAGTAGCAATTTTTATATTGATATTAGGATTGATTATGTCTATATTAGTTCCGACAGGGCAAACTCCTGATGAATATTCTCATTTAAATATGATTGGAAATTCAGTAGGGCTAGAGAAATTTGCTTCTAACATAATGAAAAGTATAGAACTTGAAACAGAAGATATAGCATATAATTACGATAAAAAAATTAATATAGAAGAACAGAAAAATGTATTAACAGAAAAGCCGATATATTCAAGGAAGGAAATGCTACCTAAGAAAATAACGGTGGCAGTTATAAAGCATCTTCCTGCAACGATAGGTATTTATATAGGAATTATATTCGGATTACCGGCTTTTTGGGTATTGCAATTAGGAGAATTATTTGCGCTTTTGTTTTATTCATATATTTGTTATAAAGCATTGCAGATTATGCCAATTAAAAAGAATATGATGGCATGGTTTATGATCTTTCCAATGGCTTTACAACAGGCAGCCAGTATAAATTATGATGCTGTATTAATCCCGTTATGCTATTTGTTTATTTCTTATATGTTATATTTGAAATATGAAAAAACATATATAGAATTGAGAGATATTATGGGAATAATATTGATTTGGGGAATAATAACTTATATAAAGATTCCATATATATTGTTTATAATTTTAATTTTTATTTTGCCATTAGATAAAATACATATCAATCTTGGATTTTGTAAAATTAATGCTCAAATTATAAAAAGTGTAATGGTGCCAATAAGTATAGGTGCGATTTTACTTGTGTTTGTAGGAGTATACATATTTAGAAAAGTATGGTTTGTTCAAATAATATATGGATTTGTAATAGAATGGAAACGAGCAATTTATTTGTTATATGCTACTGGAAGAACATGGGGGGAGTTTTTGTTTGTTTCTACAGTAGGGAATTTGGGTTGGTTGGATACGCCGATATGTTTAGGCGTCGCAATAATTGTTTTTTTAATTGTTATTATGTTTGCAACTGTTTATAATGCAAATGATGAAAAACATATAAAATTAAAAGATGCTTTAATTATTGAAGGAACAGCAATTATATTGTGTTTATTTATTACAATTGCATTAACAAATCATACAATCATGGTAACATTGTACGGAAGTGAATTTGCAGAAGAAACTTATGAAATAAAAGAAGCATTATATCAAATTCCTTATATTGGAGGATTACAGGGAAGATATTATCTTCCTATTTGTTCATTGTTTTTTCTGCCTATTCCACCTTCTACTTTTATGGAATCAAAAAAACAGAATTTGATATTAAAAGTTATGGGGCTGACATTGTATGTTTATATAATTTATATTTTAATTAAGAGGTATTGGCTTATATAGAATCAAAAAGGAGGAAGATAATTAGATATATATCTAATTATTTGTAAGGTTATGTTTTCTAGAATACAGCAAAAAAAAATGGGAATTTATTATATTGTAGATGAATGTCGACAATCAGGCAACATTTTAACAATAAGAGGTTGGATGTGCTCGACAAAATACAGATTTAAGAATGTACATTTTTTGATTGAGGATAAAACTAAGTCCAGTTTTTTGATAAAGGGAAAATATGGAGTTACAAGAAATGATGTGTATCAGAATTTAAAAATTGATAATGCAAAACAAAGTGGTTTTTATGCTCAAGCGATTGTTGAAAATATTAAGGAATATAATGTTTGGTTAGTATTTTCATGTGAAAGTAAAAAATATAGGTTACGCCTTGGAAAAGTGATTAGTGATGGCGAAGTCAATAAAGAGAGAGAAGGCCGAGTTGTAGAAATTGATTCAACGGAAAAAGTGGTTGACATTGTAATGGAAATGAATAGTAAAAATTCTTATACATTTGAATTTCCAAAAGAGTATTATGCACAGAGTGTTGATATTATTGTACCTGTATACAATGGTTATCAGTATTTAGAAAAGTTGTTGACATCTATAAAGTTAACAGATATGAATTACAGATTGATTTTGATTAATGATAAAAGTCCTGATACTCGCGTTGAAGATTATCTGGAAGCATATGCCAAAGAAAATGATAATGTAATACTATTGAATAATGAAGAAAATTTAGGATTTGTTCAGACGGTCAACAGAGGATTTGCTATTAGTCAAAACCATGTTGCACTTGTGAATACGGATGTGGAACTTCCAAGTCAATGGCTTGAAAGATTAATGCTCCCAATATTTGAAAATAAAGAGATAGCATCGACGACACCTTTTACGACTTGTGGTACAATTTGTAGTTTTCCTAAATTCGGTTATGATAATAAATTATTTTTGGATTTAACTGTGGAACAGATTGACAGCGAATTCAAAAAGATACAGCCAAGATATGAAGAGTTGCCAACCGGAGTTGGTTTTTGCATGGGAATCAATAGGGAAGTTCTTCAGGAAATTGGTAATTTTGATGCAAAAACGTTTGGAAAAGGTTATGGAGAAGAGAATGACTGGTGTCAACGTGCAATAGAAAAAGGATATAAAAATGTTCATGTAGAGAATCTTTTTGTTTTTCATAATCATGGTGGAAGTTTCAAAAGTGAAGATAAAAAAAGATATTTAAAAGAGCATGAGAAAAAGTTATTGCAGAAACATCCGGCTTATAGCAGTGATGTTGCGAAATTTTGTGCACAGGATCCTAATAAGGATATAAGACAGAGTGTAGAGTTTGAATTATTACGTAAATATAAAACAGAAAAAACTATTCTTGCGTTTGACCATTCACTTGGAGGAGGGGCAACTAAATATTTAGAAAATAAGAAGAAGCAATGCCTGGCTGAAGGTAAGGAATTTATTATTATTCGTTATGATTATCTGAAAGATTTATTTAAAATTAGTTACTATTGGAAAAATGATGAATTAAAGATGCAATATAATGATACAAAAAATTTACCAAGGATATTGGAATATTTGTGTATCGATGAAATTTGGATTAATGAATTAGTAACTTATCCAGTATTGTATGAGCAATTAAAAAATATAAAAGAAACAGCTAAAAAGAATAACATTCCTGTAAAAATGTTATTCCATGATTTCTTTGCAGTTTGTCCTACAATTAATTTACTTAATAATGAAGATAAATACTGTGAGTTGCCATCGTGTGAGACTTGTAATCAGTGCTTGAAAAATAATAAATCATTACAGGCGTTAGATTATGGTTCCATGGAACAATGGAGAGAGGAATGGAAAACATTTTTAAGATCTTGTGATGAGGTTGTTGTATTTTCTAATAGCACTAAAGAAATTGCTGAAAAAACATTTGGCATGTTAGAGAATATTGTAGTGATTCCGCATCAAATAGGATACATGCCACGGATAGAAAAGAAAAATAAGACTACGAAGACCTTGAATATAGGACTTTTAGGAGTTTTGACAAAGCACAAAGGAGGAGATATTGTTGCACAACTAGTAGATCGAATTGAAAAAGAAAATTTAGATATACGGATAAAATTGATTGGAACTTCATGTGTTGATATTAATAGTCCGGTATTTAGTCAGACAGGAGCATATACAAGAGGATCAATCCCTAGGTTGACTTTAGAAAACGATATAGACGCATTTTTGATACCATCAATATGGCCGGAAACATTTTCATATACAACAGAAGAAATTATGAAGATGGGAATGCCTGTTATGTGTTTTGACATCGGGGCACCAGCTGAACGAGTGAAAAAATATGAGAAAGGAATTATTATCCCAAAGATTTCAGCAATGTCTGTGTATGAGACAATAACGAGAAATCAAGTTATTAAAGAGTGCTGTAATAAAAAAATAAATACTCAAAAAATACTTTTTGTGGTTCAGGAAGTTACATTTTCATCGAGATATCGAATTGATCATTTGAGAGAGCAATTGATACGAAAAGGAATTTCATCAGATTGTGTATCAATAAAAGATGTTAAAAAATGTAATTTGAAGCAATACAATAGTGTAGTTGCTTATAGAATTTCGGATTTTGATAAACTGAAGAGATTAAAAAAGAAAGTACAGAAACTGAACAAAAACATATTTTATGATATTGATGATTATATTTTTAATTATGAGGATATTAAAGATACCGGTTTTTTGAAAGGAAAAGAATATAGAAATTACGAAAATTATACAAAATTGATTAAAAACTGTATGACCCTTTGTGATGGATATATTGTGTCTACTTTAAGTTTAAAGAAAGTGATAGAAGAACAGTTCCCCGGAAAAATGGTGGTTGTTAATCGAAATGTAGCAAGTATGGAGATGACAATTGCTTCATTGACAGTAGATAAGGTTGAAAAAGATTATATTACATTAGGGTATTTTAGTGGAACAAAGACTCATAATGATGATTTTGAAAGTATCAAGGAAGAATTACTTGATATCATGAGAAAAAATGTCAATGTACATTTGTTAATAGGCGGGCAAATTGAATTACCAGCAGAATTTAATGAGGTAAAAGATCAGATTGAGACATTTAAGTTTGTTGCCTGGCAAGACTTACCACAACTTATAGCTAAAGCGGATATTAATTTAATGCCTTTAGAAAATATGATATTTCATGAATGCAAATCTGAAAATAAGTGGATGGAAGCTGCCTTGGTGAAAGTTCCGACGATTGCGAGTTGGAATAACGAATTAGCTACTGTAATAAAAGATGGCGTAGATGGATTTTTGTGCAAAAATTCAGAAGAATGGACAAACAAATTGCAGCAGTTTATTAAAAATGATGATTTAAGAAATCAATTAGCAGTTGCTGCACATGAAAGAGTTATGAAAGAGTATATGACAGATGACATGGAGCTGGAAGTGTTCAAGACAATAGTAGGATAATGAGGAAAATTTGTAATGTTAAAAAAGCTATTAAAGAGAAAAATTGTTGCATATGATGAATCAGCCACTGATTTAAAAAGGGGGCTGATTCACAAAATGAACCAGTAATTATTGTAGAGAAAGTGATAGAAAATTCATCTTTGTTTAATAGTGAATGGTATTCGGAAATGTATCATATAAATAAAGAAGAAGCGGTAAGTCACTATTTGAATATCGGATGGAAATTAGGGTATGATCCATCTCCATATTTTTCAACAGAAATGTATATGAATAATAATCCAGATATTATAAATTATAATCCATTGTTGCATTTTGAACTGTATGGAAAAAAAGAAGGACGTTTGTTTGGCTCTCATAACAATGTTAACTGGTTTTCTGACGGAATGAAGTATTATTCGAGGGTAGACAATTGGAATTTACAGAATGATTTAATAGCTACAATTATCATTGTTATAACAGAATATATTAATCAACTAAAAGAAAATTTCGCTTCCTGTGATAGCTATATACTACCACAAAAGTAATTGTCTTTCACTGACAACTATCCTAACACACAGGGAAAGTGATTTATCATAGTTCTACATTGAGTAAAAACGCAACACATTATACTTCGCCTAAAAATAGTATTCAATTAATATTGGATTTGTCGGAAGATATGATGTACCTAAAGGGGCGAAGTTTTTTGAAGAATTAATGGATTTGTTGAAAAAGGAATATAATGTAAAACCATTAATTATAGGGCCATCGGTAAAAGAGACAGAATTTGAAGCGACAGAGTATTATGATAAGGAAGAACTTGGAAAAACTCTAACAGAAAAAAAGATTAATTTTGTAGTATTTTCAAGTATTTGCAATGAAACTTTTTCATATGTTGTTCAAGAACTGGTGCTGTTGAATGTACCGATTGTTTCATTTAAATGTGGAGGTCATGCAGAAATAGTGGCTAAATATTCACTGGGTGAATTGGCAGATGAGACAAGTGTTGATTCATTATATTCTGCATCATTAAAGATGATTGAGAAGTTAGGCTTAATGAATTATAGAAGTAAAGATAAATAGGATTTAAGCAGTAAAGATGATATTAGGGCAAAAAAGATTGAAATGTAAAGTGTAATTGATGTATATTAGCAGTATCAGAAGATACTGCTAATATACGTTAAAGGGGAAGAAAAACAGTGCAGAATAAATTAAAAAAAATATTTGGCAAGATAAAACGTGAAGGTTTGATAAATGCAATACAAAATTATGTGAATAAGGAAGCAACATTAAAAAAAGAACTAAAGATTATACGTGACTATCATTTAATAAACGAGGAGGAAAGAAAGCAACAGAAAGAGTTTAAGTTTGAATGTGAAGAGAAGATTAGTATTATTACACCTCTTTATAATACACCTAAAGATTTTTTAATACAGTTGATAGATTCTGTGGAAAAGCAAACGTATTCAAATTGGGAGTTGTGCCTGGCAGATGGAAGCGACTTGGATCATGAATATGTAAGAGAAATATGTATGAAATATATGGAGGCAGATAATCGGATTATATATAAAAAATTAGAAGAAAATGAAGGTATTGTAGGCAATACAAATAAAGCAATACAGATGGCAACAGGAACATATTTGGGACTTTTGGATCATGATGATATCTTGCATGAATCAGCATTATATGAATGCATGAAAGAGATACAGAATAGTGCAGACTTTATATACACAGATGAAATGAAGTTTGAAAAAAAAATAGAAGATTCAATTGATATTGTGTGTAAGTCTGGATTTGGAAAGGATGAATTAAGGTCTCATAATTACATTTGTCATTTTGTTGTTTTTAAGAAACAGTTGCTAGATAATATGACTGAATTTTATCGACGAGAATATGAAGGAAGTCAAGATTATGATATGGTGTTGCGATTGACTGAAAAAGCAGAGAAAATCGTCCATATTCCTAAGATATTGTATTATTGGAGAGTCCATGCAGGATCTGTTGCTCAGAATCTCTCAGTAAAACAATATGCAGTAGATGCAGCTATCAAAGCCATATCGGATCAATTAAAAAGAAGCGGAGAAAAAGGAACTGTAAAATGTAATTTGCCATATGAAACCATATATAGAATAGAATATGAAGTTCCGCAAACACCAGTAGTCAGTTTGTGTTTGTGGACAGAAGAAAAAATAGATTATCAAGTATATATCAAAGAACTTTTGAAAAAAACAAGTTATAGGCCTTTGGAAATTATTACTACAGCAGAGATGAGTTTTGATTATGATGAAGAGCAGATACAAATTATAACTTTGAGAAAAAATGATTATAAGAACCGGTATGAATGGTTTGAAAATGCAAGAAAAAGTATGACTGGACAATACGAAGTGTACATGAATTGTGAGTGTATTCCTGAAAGGAAAGAATGGATAGAAGAGTTATTAATGTATGCAAGCCGTCAGGATGTAGGTGTAGTAGGTGTGAGCATAAAAAATAGTGAGGAACAGGTTGTGTTTGGAGGGGGAATTCTTGACAAAGAAGAAGGAATTCATATTATGAATGAAGGTTTAGAGTGGAGAGAACAAGGATACGAGGCAAACATGCGACATGTACGGAATACCACGCTATTGACAAGTGTGTGTATGATGATAGCAAAAGAAAAATTAGATGGAGCAGGAGGATTTCAAACTGATTTAGGTGATTGTGCTGATATAGATATATGTTTGAAATGTCTAGAGAAACATTACTGGAATGTATGGAATTGTTTTGCAGTTATGAAGTATACTGGAGATAAAAGTATCAAAGATTTTTGGAACAATGATGATTTACTTTTTGAGCGATGGAAAGACAGAATTGAACGAGAAGATAATTATTATCATCCATTATTGAAAAAACTTGGTAAGATATAGGTGGAAAAATGGGAACAACACAATTGGTAAAAAAAGCAATAAAGGCAGTGAAAGAAGAAGGAATACAAGGCTGTGCAAAAAAAACAAAGAGTTATCTTGAAAATCAAAAAAAATTAAGACGGAAAATCGAAAAAAAATACAAGGACATATTATTTATAAGTGGCTGCGGAGAAGATTTGCCACATCCATGGCGTTATCGCGTAAAGCATCAGAGAGAACAATTGGAAGCATACAATTATTCCACAGACGAGGTATATTTTACACAATTAGATATTGATCAAATCAGATATTATCGGGCATTTGTATTTTTTAGATGCCCAATGACAGAGACAATAGGCACATTTGTTGATTTGGCAAAACAGTTAAATAAAACAATCATTTATGATATAGATGATCTGGTAATAGATACTCAATATACAGATCAGATAAAATATGTGATGGCAATGCCAGAAGAAGATAAAAAGGCATATGATAATAATGTTATGAATATGCAGAAGTTGCTTAGAAAGTGTGATTTTGCAATTACATCGACAGATTGTCTGGCAGAAGAGTTGAGAAAATATATTCCGAAGGTATATATTAATCGTAATGTCGCTTCTGAAAAAATGATTCAATTATCAAAAGAAGCAATTGTTAAGATTAAAAAAGATAATACAAAAGTAAAAATAGGTTATTTTAGTGGAAGTATTACTCATAATGCAGATTTTGAAATGATAAAACCGGTTCTTATAGAAGTCTTGAAAAAGTATGAAAATGTTGAGTTATACTTGACAGGAGAACTGGATTTGCCGGTAGAGTTAAATCCATGGAAAGAAAGAATAAAAAAACATCCATTTGGAGACTGGAAAAAACTTCCTGAGATATTAGCAGAGATGGATATTAATCTTGCACCATTGGAAGATACAATTTTTAATAAAGCAAAGTCGGAAAATAAATGGACGGAAGCTGCACTGGTAAAGGTTGTGACAATAGCTAGTGATATTGGAGCATTTCATGATTGTATCAAGAATGGCGAGACAGGAGTTTTATGTAAAGATAATGACGAATGGAAAGTAGAGTTAGAGCGTTTGATTACAGATTCGTTATATCGAAAAAAATTGGGAGAACAAGCATATCAATATTGTATTACACATTCTTCAACTGTTCGTAGCGGCAGCTATTTGACAAGAATCATGTGGAATGAATTGAATGATAACTATATATTTGTATTGCCGGGGCTGGAAATCAGTGGTGGAATAAAAGTAGCACTGAAACATGCCACTATGTTACAAAAAGCAGGAAAAGATGTTGGATTATTTTTATTAAGTGGAGAACAGAAGTGGTGCGAATTTGAAGGATATAAAATTCCAGTAATTAATTTGGAAGATACAGAGATACGTGGGAAAATAAGATATATGATAGCTACGATGTGGACAACGGTAGATATTGTAGAGCAATGTATTGGAGCAGAAATCAAGATGTATCTTGTGCAAAATTGGGAAACAGGATTTTATACCGAAGGAGATCCGTTAAGAATAAGAGCAAATCAATCCTATATGCCAGGGAAAGATATGAATTTTTTAACTATTTCAAAATGGTGTCAGCAGTGGTTAAAAGAGCAGTATGGACATGAATCAAGCTATGCTCCGAATGGTCTGGAGACGGAACGATTTGCATGTCATAAAAGAGAGATGACCGGAAAAATCAGGATACTTATTGAAGGGGATTGTGCGGTAGATTATAAAAATGTGGACGAGGCTTTTGAAATAACAAATGAATTAGACCGAAATCAATATGAAGTATGGTATATGTCTTATAATGCAGAGCCTAAATCATGGTATAAAGTAGAACGATTTCTGCACAAGATTCCATATGAAAAAGTTCCGGAGATATATACCCAATGTGATGTGCTTTTAAAAACGAGCTTATTAGAAAGCTTTTCTTATCCTCCGCTTGAAATGATGGCTACAGGTGGATATGTTATTGCTGTGCCGAATGGTGGAAATGTCGAATATTTAAAAGATAGAGAAAATTGTTTATTATACGATGCTGGGAATATAGAAAAAGCAAAACTGTTATTACAAGAGCTGCAGGAGAATCGAGTATTACAAGAAGTATTATATGAAAACGGTCAAAAAACGGCGCAAGAGCGAAAATGGGAGAATATTGAAAATAATATTTTAAGTATGTATCGTGTTAATTAAATTGAGAACTTGTTAAATGAGAGGAATAATGATATACTAAAAAAGATTGTTTGACCATATTAAGAAAAAGTGGAGGAAAGAAAGTGTCAATATATATACAGAATTTTAAGAAGTTTCGTCCATTGCTGGGAGAACTTATTGCACGTGATATAAAAACAAAATACAGAAAATCAGTGTTAGGAGTATTATGGACATTGTTAAATCCACTGTTTATGATGATTATTTTGTCAGTAGTGTTTTCTAATTTGTTTAAATTTGATGTGGAATATTTCCCGGTTTATTTATTAAGCGGACAATTGATATTTAATTTTTATTCAGAAGCCACAACGGCATCTATGTCAGCAATTATGGACAATGGATCATTGTTGAAAAAAATATATGTACCGAAATATTTGTTTGTATTATCTCGAGTATTTTCAAGTACAATTAACTTGTTGGCATCATTTACGGCTTTGATTTTAGTGATGCTTGCAATGAGAGTAGAATTGCACTATACAGTACTTTTAGTACCTATTCCACTGATATTTATTGTGTTATTTTCATTGGGAGTAGGACTAATACTATCAGCGATTACTGTGAAATTTAGAGATATTATGCATTTATATTCTGTGTTTGTGACAGCACTTATGTATTTAACACCAGTTATTTATCCAATGTCAATTTTACCGGCATGGTTAACACCGATTGTAAAATTGAATCCTATAACGAACATATTGCAAATGTTTAGAAATGTTATGATATATAATTCATTACCAAGTATTGCATCAATGATAATTGCCATTGTTGAATGTTCGATTATGCTGGTATTTGGACTATATGTGTTTTACAAAAATCAAGATGACTTTATATTGTATATATAAGGAGAGAAAGTATGGAGAATCAAGAAGTGATTCGTGTTGATCATGTATCGATGCGTTTTAGTCTTGCATCAGAAAGAGTAGATAATTTTAAAGAATATGTTATTAAAACGATAAAGCGACAATTATCGTATGGAGAATTCTGGGCTTTGAAAGATGTAAGCTTTAGTATTAATCGTGGAGATGCATTAGGATTAATTGGCTTAAATGGTAGCGGAAAAAGTACAATGTTAAAGGTTATAGCCGGAGTGCTAAAACCAACCAAAGGAAGCGTATCTGTGAATGGAACTGTTGCACCGCTAATTGAATTGGGTGCAGGATTTGACATGAATCTTACTGCAGAAGAGAATGTTTTTTTGAATGGAGCATTGCTTGGATATTCAAGACAAATGATGGAGCAGTATTACAATGATATCGTTGAATTTTCAGAGCTACATGATTTTATGAATGTACCTGTTAAGAATTTTTCTTCAGGAATGGTTTCAAGACTAGGATTTTCAATTGCAACAATTGGTACGCCAGATATTTTAATTGTAGATGAAGTTTTATCAGTAGGTGATTTTAGATTTCAGGAAAAATGCCAAAACCGTATAAAACGTATGTTGGATGCGGGCACAACATTATTATTTGTTTCACATAGCATTCAGCAGGTAGAAGAACTGTGCAATAAAGTAGTGTGGCTGGATAAAGGTGTAGTGAAGATGTTTGGTGAATCAAAGAACATTGCTGAGATATACAGTGCTTCATAGGATAGGAGTTAAAAAGATGAAATCAAAAATAAAAGTTATTGTGATTGGTTTGATTATTCTTTGTCTGGCAGGTGTATATGCAATTATTGATAAAGCAGTATCTATTTATGATACATCTTGTGATACAAGTGCATTCCAATCAATTACCTTAGAACAAGGGAAAAAGTTAGAACAATCATTTGTATGTAAAGAGAATCATATGGATGGTATTTCGTTGAAAGTTGCGGCAGATGGAGTTTTGGACAAGAGCCAGGTGATAATGGCGTATAAAATAATAGAAAAGGATTCAAAAGAAGTAGTTGCACAAGGAAAAACAGATTTAAAGAAAGTGCGAAATGGTAAATTTTTTAAAATTAAATTTGATAGAATTGATACAACTAAAGATAAAAAGTATATGTTGGAGATGTCAGTGCAGGAATGTCCGACAGGAAGTATTCGAGTATTTTATACACCAGGTTCCAATGAGAATGCAACACTTATCTATGCTGGTCAAACAATAGAAGGTGTTGGTGTTATTAGGTCATTAACACATCGATTCGATTTAGAAACATTTATTGTGACATTATGCTTTGCAGCATATATAATATTATTTATGAGATGGCTTTATAAATTATTTGAATAAGGAAGAGGGCAGAAGTAATTCTGCCCTTGTTTTGCATAGGTGATAAAATGAAAAAAGGAATTATAAAAAAGGGAATTCAGTTTTATAAAAGATATGGAATACTTGGTGGAATTGCTACTTTAACAGGACAAGGTCAGATAAAGGATAAAAATTATGCTGCGTGGTATGAAAAAAATAAAGTTAGTGAGGAAGAACTGACGAAACAGCGAAATAAAGAATTTCCATACATGCCTCTATTTAGCATTTTAGTTCCAGTATATAATACACCAATCCCTTATTTGCGGGAAATGCTTGATTCAGTTCGAAATCAAACTTATCAAAAATGGCAATTGTGTATTGCGAATGCAAACCCGGAGAATGAAGAGGTTGCTCGAATTTTAAACCAATATCTAGAAATGGATAAAAGAATTCAAGTTGTAAATGTGCCTGAAAATCTGGGAATAGCACAAAATACCAATAAAGCTTTAAGTATTGCAAAAGGAGATTATATTGGGCTTTTGGATCATGATGATATACTTGCTACGGATGCATTGTTTGAAGCGGCAAAAACTGTCAATGACGAAAATGCGGATGTTATTTATACGGATGAAGATAAGATAACCATGTCTGGAGAAAAACATTTTCAACCGAATTTTAAACCAGAGTTTAATTTAGATATGCTAAGATCTAATAATTATATTTGTCATTTTTTTATAGCCAAGGCATCTTTAATGAAGGAGATTGGTGGATTTAGAGGTGAGTATAACGGGGCTCAAGATTATGATATGATATTTCGATGTACAGAGCGAGCGGATAATATTGTTAGAATTCCTAAAGTATTATATCATTGGAGAATGCACGAGCAATCTACAGCAGAAAATCCTGAAAGTAAAAGGTATGCATTCGATGCTGGCAAGAAAGTCATTGAGGATCATTTGAAACGTTGTGGAGAAAGTGCAGAAGTACAGATGACAGAATATCCAGGATTCTATCGGGTAAAATATGCAATAAAAGAAAAGCCAAGAGTGTCTGTTGTGATAGTCAAAGAGACAAAAAATACGATTCCTAAAGATACATTGATAAAAATTGCTGATGATTATGGAAGAGATAGGGTAGAGTTCTGCGTTGTAGATGGAAACTACAAAGGGGATATCGAATTTGATGGAATCTCAATCAATACTCTACCATGGAAAAAGGAATGTAATAATACGGAGATGTTAAATTACGGGATTGAAAAAACGAAAAATGAATATATATTAGTTTTGTCTTCCTATATAATAAAAGTGTCAGATAATTATATTGAAACATTTGTTTCTAATACTATGAGAAAAAATGTGGGAGCAGTTGGTGGAAAAATGTATTTTTCTAATGGAACAATTAAAAATGCAGGTTTATTTATAAAAAAGGACGGAACTATTGAAGAAGTATTTAAAAAACTACCTCGATTATGTGTGGGGTATATGAACCGACAATCTATGCAACAAAATATGCAGGCAATAACATTTGATGACATTATGTTCAAGAAAAGTTTGTGGAAAAAAATAAAAAATGGAATATCAAAATCTAAAAGTTTGCAAAGAGATGTAGAAATATGTACCAAAATTCGTGGGAATGATTTATTATTGGTATATACACCATGGGCGGAATCCGTGGTTGGAAAGGAAAGATAACGTAATGAAAAGGAAAATGTTTATTGTTTTATTAACAGGAGTTTTATTGTCAGTTTCAGCTTGTAGCAATTCTTCAAGTACAGATGCATCGCAGTCTGATAACCAGATAAATGAGCAACAGAAATCAGATAATGATAACCAGAAGAATGAAAAACAAGATGAACAGAGTAAGGCTGATCAGATGGAAGATGATTCTGACAAAAAAGAAAATCAAACAGTACAGGAAGATAAATCAGCAGAAATTACTATTTATACTAGCAATGATGATGCAACTGCATTTGTAGCTGAGAGTGTAAAGATAGATGAACTGACACCAGAGAATATTGTGAACGCATTAGTTCAAAAATCGGTGCTGTCTTCAGACGTTCGAGTTTTAAAATGTGAAGAACAGACTGTAGATGGAGTGAAGAGTCTGGATGTGGATTTTAATGAAGCATTTGGCGCATATGTTTGCAGTAAGGGAACAACCGGTGAGTATTATACAATCGGAAGCATTGTAAATACATTTTTAGATGCATATGGTTGTGAGAAAGTCAAGATTACGGTGGAAGGAAATACTTTAGAGACAGGACATGCAGAATATCCTGGATATATGAATCGTTTTGAATAAGAATATATAAAAACATGGTAAAAATATGAATTCCCGGTTTTTCGTTGTGGAAAGCCGGGAGTTGCTTTATAATAAAAGTATATATGGCATGGAGGTGGAAAAGTGATTCGATATAATATCCCGATTGGTATTTCTGAATTTGAGAAGATTAGGAAAAATGATTATTACTATGTGGATAAGACGGAACTGATTCAGGCTTTGGTGAAGACAGAACCTGCGGAGATTACACTTTTTACAAGACCTCGCAGATTTGGAAAGACGCTTGTCATGAGTATGCTGGCTTCTTTCTTTGATATTCGCAGAGATAGCAAAGCCTTGTTTGAAGGTTTGAAGATTGCTGAAGATCAAAAGCTGTGTGAATTGTGGATGAATCAATGGCCTGTGATTTTTCTTAGCTTTAAAGATGCAGGTGGGGAATCCTTTGAAGATGCATATGGGTTATTGCAATCTATTATTTCACAGTTATATGTCGAGCATGCTTACTTAGAAAAATGTATTGAAATTGATGAATCATATAAAGAGATTTTTGCCAGATTGAAACGGCGGCAGGGAAATAAAACAGATGTGCAGATTTCACTTAGAATATTAATGCGTATGATGCAGATATACTATGGAAAACAGGTGATCCTGCTGATTGATGAATATGATGTGCTGATGGCAAAGGCAGGAGCCAAGTCATATTATAACGAGATGCTAGATGTAATCGGTACAATGATGAGTCAGGCGTTAAAGGACAATGCATCACTTAAATTTTCAGTAATCACAGGCTGTCTGCGTATTTCGAAAGAGAGTATTTTTACAGGTACCAATAATTTTGTGGCAGATACCATTGCGGATGAAAGATTCAGCAGCTTTTTTGGATTTACCGATGAGGAAGTACGAAAACTTTTAGAGAATACTGGTAATCTTGAATATTTCGATCGGATTAAAAAGTGGTATGATGGATACTGTTTTGGAAAGACAGAGATTTACTGCCCGTGGGATGTGTTGTGTTATTTGAATAAACTGGCATTTGAATCAGAAAGCGAACCGGAGAATTTCTGGGAAAATACTAGTCATAATGATATCATCCGTACATTTTTATCCTGTGAAGGCATGGATGTGACGGATTCTTTTGAGAAACTTCTTGCAAGTGAGACGATAGAGGTTAACATTACAGAAAACCTGACGTATGAGAATCTGACAGATTCAGAAGAAAATCTGTGGAGTGTGTTGTATTTGACTGGATATCTAACCAAGGATATTAAAAATCCGGTGTCTGGGAAAACGAAAGCTTTTTTGAAAATTCCAAACGCAGAGATTATGGATATTTTCAGGAAAAGTGTAGTGCGTTGGTTTGATGAGAAAATAGCCGTTCGTGACAGAAGCAAGTTGTTCGAGGCTTTGTGGAATGCAGATACTGGCAGATTGTCAGATTTGATATCGGAGTTGTTGTTTGAGACTATCAGTTACCATGATTATGCGGAGAGTTTTTACCATGCATTTTTAGCAGGATTATTTGCAAATGCAGGTTATATTGTGGAGTCTAATTATGAAAGCGGACTGGGAAGACCGGATCTTGTAATAAAGGATAAGAAAAAGCGTCAGGCAGCTATTATGGAAATGAAGATTGCTGACAGTTTGGAGAGTATGCAAAAGGAAGAAAAAAGAGCGCTGAACCAGATAGAAGAGATGCGCTATGCAGATGGTATGTATGCTCAGGGATATCAAAAAGTGATAAAATATGGAGCCGCATTTTATCGAAAGAGTTGTCTGGTCGGCAGATGTGAAGAATAAAGGTGTAACAAAGGTAGAATGAAAAAGCCAGGTTATTATTCGTCCGGAGAGTTCGCACGTATGGCGAATGTAACTCTCCGGACAATCAGGTATTATGACAAACAGAATATTTTAAAGCCATCGTATGTGTCGGATTCAGGGGCAAGATTCTATACAGATGAAGATTTTGCCAGATTGCAGCAGATTCTTCTTTTGAAGTACCTGGGATTTACGCTGGATGATATCAGAGAGATGACCATTGATGATGCAGATTATCATTTCATGCTGAATTCTTTGAACATTCAGTTGAAGCTTGTGAGAGATAAGATTGAGCAGATGCAGCTTGTAGAAAAAGCAATACAGGATACATCGGAACTGATTCAGAAGGAACATACCATTGACTGGAGCCAGATGCTGAATCTGATCCATCTGACGGGTATGGAGAAGAGCATGAAGAACCAGTATCAGGATGCGTCCAATATATCAGCCAGAATTAACCTGCACAGCCTTTATTCCGTGAATAAACAGGGATGGTTTCCGTGGATTTATGAGCAGCTTTGTGTGAGAGATGGTATGAAGGTGTTGGAAATCGGCTGTGGTGATGGAACACTCTGGAAGGAAAATAAAGACAAACTTCCAGAGAATATAGAGATTACATTGTCAGACACATCGGAAGGTATGCTCCGGGATGCGAGACGTAATGTAGGGATTGGAGACCATAGGTTCCGTTTTCGGCATTTTGACTGCCACAGAATTCCCTATGAGGATCAGAGCTTTGATCTGATAGTTGCCGGACATGTATTGTTTTACTGTGAGGATATACCACAGGTGTGCCAGGAAGTGAAGCGTGTACTAAAGCCTGGTGGAAGATTTGTATGCAGCACTTATGGTAGCGAGCATATGAAAGAAGTCAGTGAATTGGTACAGAGCTTTGATGATCGGATCGTACTTTCAGCAGAAAAACTGTATGAAAGATTTGGAAGAGAGAATGGGGCTGAGATACTGGAGCAATATTTTACGGATGTTCATTGGAGGACATACGAAGATGAACTCGTAATTCCAGATCCAGAACCGTTGATATCATATATATTGTCCTGTCATGGAAACCAGAGCCAGTATATATTGGAGCGATATAAAGAGTTCCAGACTTATGTGCGGAAAAAGACGGAAAAAGGCTTCCGGATTACCAAAGACGCGGGCGTGTTTGTAGCGGAAATATGTTGAGAAGTAAGAGTAGTTGATATATAATCATAATATATATATCAACTATTTT
>UMII01023010.1_pt1 | contig 21553 bp, 20 predicted proteins | sample 1965731 | NCBI WGS metagenome assembly UMII01 (sample SAMEA4836118, study PRJEB28245) | human gut metagenome | biome: gut microbiome; material: fecal sample | place: Denmark | collected 2008
CGCTGGAAAACTACTGGGAAGCCTATGGTGGAATTGACAAGAAGCTGAGTTGGGCAGGTGCTGGCAGCGGCGGCAACCACAAGAGCCGTGCAGCATACTTTACTAACGAAACTTGTAAGCAGTGGTACAAGGATTATGCAAAACACTTTGCAGAACGTACCAACTATTTTACAGGCGTGCAGTATAAAGATGACCCGACCGTCTTTGCGTGGGATTTGATGAATGAGCCACGGTATCAGGATGCAGGCGAGGACAGCACCGGCTTGACACTGCGGGCTTGGGTCGATGAAATGGGTGCGTATATCAAGGAAGTTGACCCGAACCACATGGTTTATGCAGGGCTGGAAGGACACGGTGTAGACTATGGATTTGGCGGAGATGAAGGAAATCCATTCGTCTATATCCAGCAGTCCCCGTATATTGACTTTTGTTCGGCTCATCCATATCCGGATGAACATTGGGCAAACATGACACCGGAAGACACCAAAAACACCATGGTGCAGTGGATTGAAGATGCCCATCAGGAAGTGGGAAAGCCGTTTGTAGTCACAGAATTTAATGTGCATAGTTCTTTGCCGGAGGCAGAATATGAAGACTATTGGAAAGCGGTTTTCGATACGATTGAAGAATACGATGCAGCAGGCGGTTTGTTCTGGGAATTCAATGACCGCAAGCTGAGTGAATTCACGGTCATGGATGGTGACCCGATTCTGACCTACTTCCAGCAGCATGCTGCTCGTATGGAAGACAAAACCCCGATGAACAGCCTTTACACAAAGAATACGGTTGTGGACAAGGATAACCCGATGGATGTTCTGCTTTCTTATGAGATGCAGAGCGGAACAGTGACTGGTTTGCAGCTGGATGATACCATCCTGACTGCTGGAACAGATTACGAACAAACAGAAGATACGATTACCGTTTCTGCTTCTGTCTTTTCTGATGTTGCAACGGGAGAACATACGATTCAGTTGCTGACCTCAGAGGGCAACCAGCCAAAAGTAAAAATTCGGGTTTACAGTGCTGCAGAAGAAGCACAGAAACGCAGCGTGATTGATGACTTTGAATCCTATGGAGAAGATACAGCCCTTGCAGCTGCTTATACAACAAATGTGAATGGTGATACTTTAAAGATTTCTTTGGATGCCGAACATACCAAGAACGGCAGCTATGCGATGAAATATGATTATTCTGTTGCAGACGGCGGAGCAGGTTACTGCGGAGCAACCAAAAAGCTGAGCAATGCAAATTGGACAGGCTTTGACGGGGTTCGCTTCTGGATTCTGTCAGACGGCAGCAATCGGGAAACCACGTTCCAATTTGTAGACGGAGCAGGTGCTTACTGGGAGAGCATTCAGAAAGTAACCGCAGAAACAGGCTGGCAGGAAGTCAAGATTCCGTTCTCCGATTTCCATGTCCAGCAGTGGGGCACTGCTGCAGAAACCCCAACTTTGCAGGGCGTTTCAGAGTTCTCGATTTATACCGGACAGAACGGCAATCCGGGTACCGGCGTTTGGTATTTTGATGATATTGGCTTGTATCGGGCAGGAAGTACCACAACCACAACGACTACTACGACTGGGACAACCACGATGACAACGACCACAACAACTACCGCAGAAACCACAACCGATGCAGATACAGACACCAACTATGGCGATGTCAATTTGGATGGCAAGGTAGACTTAGTGGATGCAATCATGATAAACAAGTATCTTGCAGGACAAATTACACTGTCTGAACAGGCAACAAAGAATGCAGATGTCAATGCAGATGGTTCGCTTGGCGATGGCGACAGTACAATTTTAATGCGGTTCATTTTGATGGTGATTCCAAATCTGCCATATGTAGAATAACATTTTTCAAGCCAACTCCTTAAATAGAATATAGACCAAAACTCCATCATGATGTATTTCGTGGTGGTTTTTTGGTTTAGAATCAAAAACATAAGAATTCATTCTATCAATAAAATGTTCCAATTTTCTTAAAAAAGAAAAGAACCACCAGCTGAAACGATAAAAAACAAGAATTGCAAAGAAATTTATATAAATCTCTTGACAAGTTCCATAAATGTGCTATAATAATAATTACAGAAAGCGGGTGAGAATCATGAAGAAGCACACATACAGCATTGTACTGACGGACACAGTGGTGCAGGAAGTAGATCGGCTGGCAGCCCAAAAAGGCACAAACCGTTCTACGATGATGAATCAGATTTTGGCAGATTATTTTTCCTGCAAAACACCAGAAAAACAAATGGCTTCTGTTTTTTCGTTGATTGAACAGCAGATGCAAAATGTTTTTCGGGTACAGCTGCAAGCCTCTGATGCGATGATTTCGCTGCACAGTGCTTTGCAGTATAAATACCGTCCAACCGTGCGGTATCGTGTGGAGCTGCTGCGAATCCCGACAGAAAATAGCATTGGCTGGCTGAAGATTTCCTGCCGGACGCAAAATCAAGCTTTGCTGCACAGCATGCAGCAGTTTTTCCGCTTCTGGATGCACTTGGAACTGCAAACTTACCCAGCGTATCGAACCGTTCCGGAGTTGTACGTTTTAACAGAGAATGGAATGGTACGGCGGTTGCTTCGGCAGAATCTAGAAACGGAAGAAGAAGTTGCCGATGCGATCAGTTCCTATATTCGTCAGTTTGACCGCCTGCTGAAACAATATTTTGCAGGCTTGCAGCAGCAAGTTCCGACAGAAGCGTTGCAAGCGGCTCTGGAACAATCTTACCTGCAAATGCAGGCTGGATTGTCATAGAAACAACTTACAGCCACACAACCAAAAGAGAGAAATTCGATTGGATGACCGATTGCAAAAAAATCGGTGTCCGTTTTGATACAAGGAGGAATGAATCATGAATGCACAGAAATTGACAGAAAAATCATTGGAAGCCATTCAAAGTGCAAATGATATGGCGATTTCTCACCAGAACCAAATGATTCAGCAGGTACACTTGCTGTGTGCATTGCTGGAGCAGGAGAACGGCTTGATTCCGCAGCTGTTTGAAAAAGTAGGCGTTTCCAAGGAAACTGCTGTTCGGGATTTGGAACAGCAAATCAATCAGTTGCCGTCTGTAACGGGCAGCGGCAGAAAAGCAGATTCCGTTTACATCGCACAGGATGTGGACATGGTTCTGACGGATGCCGAAAAGCAGGCAGATAAAATGCGGGATGCCTATGTATCCGTGGAACATTTGATGCTGAGCTTGTTCGACCATGCAAATGCAGATGTGAAAAAGCTGTTCCAGAAGTGGAACTTGAAAAAGGCTGACTTCATGAAAGCCTTGATGGCAGTACGGGGCAATCAGCAGGTAACCGGACAGAATCCGGAAGAAACCTACGATGTCCTGAAAAAATACGGTCAAGACTTGGTACAGCTGGCTCGGAATAACAAGCTAGACCCAGTCATTGGCAGAGATAGTGAAATTCGAAACGTCATCCGAATCTTGTCCAGAAAGACCAAGAACAATCCGGTGCTGATTGGCGAACCGGGTGTTGGTAAAACAGCGATTGCCGAAGGGTTGGCACTGCGAATTGTACGGGGCGATGTTCCGGATAATCTGAAAGACAGAATCCTGTTCTCTTTGGATTTGGGTGCATTGGTTGCCGGTGCAAAATATCGTGGTGAATTTGAAGAGCGGTTGAAAGCCGTTTTGAACGAAATCAAGAAGAGTGAAGGCAAAATCATTCTGTTCATTGATGAATTGCATACGATTGTCGGAGCAGGGAAAACAGATGGTGCAATGGATGCCGGCAACCTCTTGAAGCCGATGCTGGCAAGAGGTGAACTGCATTGTATCGGTGCAACCACCTTGAACGAATATCGGCAGTATATTGAAAAAGATGCAGCACTGGAACGGCGGTTCCAGCCAGTCATGGTCAATGAACCAACTGTCGAAGATACCATTTCGATTCTGCGTGGTCTGAAAGAACGGTATGAAGTGTTCCATGGCGTGAAGATTCAAGACCAAGCTTTGATTGCAGCTGCAACGCTCTCCGACCGATATATCACCGACCGATTCTTGCCGGATAAGGCAATTGACTTGATTGATGAAGCATGTGCTTTGATTCGGACAGAGATGAATTCGATGCCGACCGAAATGGATGAAATCCAGCGGAAAATCATGCAGCATGAAATCGAAGAAGCTGCCTTGAAAAAAGAAGACGACAAGCTTTCTCAGGCACATCTGCAAGAAGTGCAACAGGAACTGGCTCAAATGCGGGAACAGTTCCATGCAATGAAAGCAAAGTGGGAAAACGAAAAGGCAAACATCTCGAAAGTGCAGAAGCTGCGGGAAGAGTTGGAAAGCGTCAATGCTCAGATTGCAAAGGCAGAACGGGAATACGACTTGAACAAAGCAGCCGAACTGAAATACGGCAAGCTGCCATCCCTGAAAAAGGAACTCGAAGCTGAAGAGGCAAAGGCAGAAGCTGCCAAGGAACAGAGCGACAATCTGCTGCGGGATAAGGTCACGGAAGAAGAAATTGCAAGAATCATCTGCCGTTGGACAGGCATTCCAGTTGCTCGACTGATGGAGGGCGAACGGGAAAAACTGTTGCACATGGAAGACATTCTGCACCGCCGTGTCATCGGTCAGGACGAAGCTGTCGAAAAAGTCAGCGATGCCATCTTACGTTCTCGTGCTGGCATTCAAGACCCGAATCGTCCGCTGGGTTCGTTCCTGTTCTTAGGGCCGACAGGTGTCGGCAAAACCGAACTCGCAAAGGCTCTGGCAGAAGCCCTGTTCGATGATGAAAATAACATTGTCCGGATTGATATGAGTGAATACATGGAGAAATTCAGCGTGAGCCGTCTGATCGGAGCTCCTCCTGGATACGTTGGCTATGAAGAAGGCGGTCAGCTGACCGAAGCTGTCAGAAGAAAACCGTACTCCGTGGTATTGCTGGACGAAATCGAAAAAGCACATCCGGATGTCTTTAACATCCTGCTGCAAGTGCTCGATGATGGTAGAATCACCGACTCGCAGGGCAGAACGGTGGACTTCAAGAATACGATTATTATCTTGACTTCCAACTTAGGTTCTCCGTATATTCTGGATGGCATCAACGCAGACGGCGAAATCTCCGAAGAGGCTCGCCAGAAGGTTGACCAGCTGTTGAAGCAGTCGTTCCGTCCGGAATTCCTGAACCGTCTGGATGAGATTGTATTCTATAAACCGTTGATGAAGACGGAAATCTATAAGATTGTAGACCTGATGCTGAACAGCTTGAGAAAGCGGCTGGAAGACAAGCAATTGTCGTTGACCGTAACGGATGCAGCCAAGGATTATATCATTGCCAACGGCTATGATGTCAACTATGGTGCTCGTCCGCTGAAGCGTTGGATTCAGCAAAAAGTCGAAACGTTGTTGGCTCGAAAAATCATCGCAGAAGACCTTGCACCGAATACCATGTTGACCGTAGATTATGACGGCAACAAATTGATTGTTCGGTAAAACGCTCATTTATGCGTATTTTTCCATAAAAAAAGAGGAAAAAAACGGCGAAACTTCTGTACATTTGTCATTTTTGCAAAGAGTTCTTGACAAATCCTTTGGAATCCGCTATAATGCGTATAGATAACGAATTATGGAGGAATTACAGTATGACAAAAACAGAATTGATTCAGGGTGTACAGGAAAGATTGGACTGCACAAAGAAAGATGCAGAACTGGCAGTAAACACCGTTTTTGAAGTGCTTACAGATGCACTGGTTCACGATGAAAAGGTTGCAATCTCAAAGTTCGGTTCTTTTGAAGTGCGTCAGCGGAACGAAAAGCTCTGCAAGAATCCGCAGACCCAGGAATTGATGATTGTTCCGGCTTCCAAGGCTCCTGTCTTTAAGGCAAGCAAGACGCTGAAGGACGCTGTGAATCAGAAGTAATCAAACACAAAGGATTTTCCAAACAAGGAAGGGAGTAATTGCAAGATGCCAAAACAGACAACAACAGAAAAGGCTGCTGCAACACCGGCAAAGAAAACTGCTAGCCGGAAAAAGGTTGTATTTACCTTACAGTTTGCAGGCAAGGAACTGACCGTAGCAGAAATGGAAGCTCTGGCAGTTGCTGCATGGATGGAACAGACTGGCGGACTGAAAAAGGACGCAAAGGATATTCAGCTCTATGCAAAGCCGGAAGACAGCATGCTGTACTACGTCATCAACGGCGAATCTGGTTCAGTTGCCCTTTAATGGAATCAACAAACAACACAAAAGCCCGTCTGTGGTTTCTCACAGACGGGCTTTTTGTTTTTATCATGCTGTGTGTTACTGTTGAAACTTTGCAGCAATGGTGATTTTTTGCTTGATACCGAAAGCAATGTTTTGCATCGCCAGCAGCATCGAAACAGAACCATTTTGTTCCGCAACTTGGATGTTCTGGAAGTCCAACATGGTTTCTTCTGCTGCCAGTATCGCTTGCAATTGTGGGCAGTTCGAGAAAGCAGCAGTTTGAATCTGCGTGACACTGGTAGGAATCACAAGCAGCCGTAATTGACTGCATCCAGCAAATGCATTTGTTCCAATTTGTGTGATACCGGACGTAATCACAACTTTCTGAATCGAGTCTTTGTAGTCGTTCCACGGAGCAGGGCTTGCATCAGAATCATCGGTCATTGCTCCCGTGCCAGAGATGGTAAGAACGCCGTCTTCAAACGTCCAAGTTGCATCTGTTCCGCAACTTCCGTTTATTGAATTGGAAAGGGTGTAAGTGGTCTGCGTTCCATCCTGAAAGGCAACTTGAAAGGTATTTGCTCCCTGATAGGTGATGGTTGCAGGGGCACGATTTTCTTTTTGCGAGTCGATGAGGACATCGGAATAAGAGCCATCCGGATTGACGGTAAATTCAGAAACCCGAAATGGTTCATCATAGTTGTAATTGAAATCGATGAGAATGATTTTGTTGTCAACAGCAAATACATTTGTAAAGGTGCTGGATAATTTGATGTAGTTGGTGCATTTCGTCCATGTTTTTCCAGCATCTTTTGTAGCATAGACAAAGTAAGCCGTTCCGCCTGCTTCTCCGCCTTGTTCCACAAATGCAACGCCGTTGTTTCCATCCTGCATGACGAGTTTTTTGTCGTTGTATAATGCCTGACAGCGCAAGCCGCCTGAATGCAGTTCACTGTCGAAAGAATGGTTGTCAATCGTTACCGTTTCGCCATCTCCGCATGAAATCGAAACCGTACCGGATGCACTTGCTCTTGCAGGCACGGAAAAACAGGATACAAGCAGACACCAGCAAAGCAGAATGCCAAACCAACGCAACAGTTGTTTTTTCATAAGAAACACCTCCAAAGAAAAATTGCAGGAACAAATTATACTTCTGTTCCTGCAATCTGTTTCAAGATTCTGTTATTTCGCAGCGTTTTCCACTGCAAATGTCAAAACGCACATCAATCCTGTTCCAATGGCAACGGCTGCCGGCAACGCTCCGCCCTTTCCAAGCAGGAGGCTTGCGATTCCGCCCAGCGTTCCGATGATGGCGAGAATCGCACACACCAAAACCGGAACGTGCAGGAACAGCAGAATGCCGCTCAGCAGCGAAACCACCAACGCCAGCAGACCGACCAACAGAGAACGGTCTTGCAGGGGATTCTTCTTTTCGTTCATATGCAAGATTCCCGATTAGGCACGCAGGGTTGCACCGTGTTCTTTCAATGCTTTTAGAACCCGTTTCATGGCTGCATCTGCCTGTTCATCGGTCAGCGTGCCTTCGTGAGAACGCATCCGGATGGAGAACGAAACGCTCTTCATACCAGCAGCAATCTGTTCGCCCTTGTAAACGTCAAACAAGGTAATCTGTTCGAGGATGTTGCCAACGGCATTCTTCATGGCAGCCTGCAAATCGCCAACCGGAACTTCGTCTGCACAAACCAGACTCAAGTCACGGGTGATTGCCGGGAACTTCGGCAGCGGCTGATAGGTGATTTCTGTCTGTGCGAGCGGCTGCATTTCGTCAATCAGCAGCTTTGCAACATAGGTGCGAGTACCGATGTCATAATTTTTCTGAACGGTTGGGTGTACTTCACCTAAATAACCAATCGGGGTTTCTCCGGCATAAATCACAGCACTTCTGCCCGGATGCAAAGCACAGATTTCACCAAACGGTGCATCTGTACCGCAAGCCTTGTAGGTGCAGTCATGCAGTCCAGCGGTTTCGAGAATGGTTTCGACCATGCCCTTGAGCGTGAAGAAGTCTGCATCATCGCCATACATACCGATGGTCAGGCGGTCTGGTTCTTCCGGCAGCTTGTCCGGAGCAGTCGGCAGATATTCTTTGCCGATTTCATACAGAGCCACCGCAGCGTTCCGGTTCTTATAGTTCAGGGACAGGGTTTCCAGCATAGATGGGAGGGTTGTTGTCCGCATAACGCTGGTATCTTCGCCCAGCGGGTTGGAGATGACAACGGTCTTCCGCAGGCTGCTGTCTGTCGGCAGAGCGATTTTATCGAAATACTTCGGGGAGATGAAAGAATAGGTTAGAATGCCGTAGCAGCCGACTGCAACCGTTGCATTTTCCAGTGTCCGGCGGAATTTCTGCTTCGGGGTCAGGCTGGCATTGGCAACGCCCTTGATAACCGTAGACGGAATGTTGTTGTAGCCGTAAATCCGGGCAACTTCTTCAGCAAGGTCTGCCGGACGTTCCAAGTCAATCCGGAAGCTCGGAGAAATGCAGGTGTCGCCGTCCACTTCAATTTCCAGCATCTTCATGGTGTCGCACATTTCTTCTCTGGAAATATCTGTGCCGAGGAACTTGTTAATCCACTCTGGGTCAAACGGAATGCGGTTTCTCTGCTTTTCATTGTAATTGAGGTCAATGTGAGTGCGAACCGGTTCGCCAGCTCCCAGCAGTTCAACCAGTTCAAATGCCCGTTCGAGTGTCCGCAGGCAGCCCTCTGGGTCTAGACCTTTTTCATAACGAGCAGATGCATCTGTCCGCATGCCGAGTTTCTTTGCGGTGCGGCGAACCTGTACCGGTTCAAAGTAAGCAGATTCAAATACAACAGTGTTGGTATCTTCCATAATACCGCTGTATTCGCCACCCATAACGCCAGCAACCGCAATCGGCTTTTCAGTATCCGCAATGACGAGCATTTCCGGAGAGAGGGTTCTTGTTACGCCGTCCAGTGTGGTGATGGTTTCACCCTCGGCAGCGTTCCGAACGACAATCTTTCCATCCTTGACATACCGCAGGTCAAATGCGTGCATCGGCTGACCGTATTCCAGCATGACATAGTTGGTGATGTCTACGAGGTTGTTAATCGGACGCACACCGCTTGCACGCAGCCGTTCCCGCATCCAGCGAGGAGATGGAGCAATCTTTACATTCTTGACGATACCAGCTGCATAGCGTGGGCACTTTTCCTTGTTCTGGATTTCCACCTGCAATGCGTCCTGAATGTTGCCGTCAATGCCTTGGAAAGTCGGCTTTTTCAGGTTCAGCGGAACGTGATAGGTTGCAGCAGCTTCTCTTGCCAGACCGGTAACAGACAGGCAGTCCGGACGGTTGGAAGTGATTTCAAATTCTACCGATGTATCATTCAGACCGATGGCTTCGTGAATATCCTGTCCAATCTGACAATCTTCCTGAATGAGGAAAATGCCGTCTGCAATGGCATACGGGAAATCATGAACCGTCAAGCCCAGTTCGCCGAGAGAGCAGAGCATGCCGTTGCTTTCCACGCCACGCAGCTTACCCTTTTTGATTTTCACGCCGTTCGGCAGTTCTGCACCGCAGAGGGCAACCGGAACGATGTCGCCAGCTTTGACGTTTGGTGCACCGGTTACAATTTGAATCGGCTGTTCCTGTCCAACATCGACCTGACAAACGACCAGATGGTCAGAGTTTTCGTGCGGAACAACAGAAAGCAGCTTTCCGACGACAACATTTTTGATTTCGCTGCCCTCTTCGGTGGCAACTTCTACCTTTGAACCGCTCATTGTCATGGCAGCACAGAAATCTTTCACAGTGGTGTCCAGTGTGACATAATCCGAGAGCCATTTCATGGATAAATTCATGCTTATAATCCTCCTTTACGCAAATGCCTTAGAACTGTTCCAAGAACCGATAATCATTCTCGAACAACAGACGCATATCCTGAATGTTATACCGCCGCATGACAATTCGTTCCAGACCCAGACCGAATGCAAAGCCGGAATAAACATTGCTGTCAATGCCGCAGCCTTCCAGAACCTTCGGGTGTACCATACCAGCACCCAGCAATTCGATGTAACCCTCGCCCTTGCAGAGCCGGCAGCCCTTACCGTAGCAGTTGTAGCACATTACGTCTACTTCTGCACTCGGTTCGGTGAACGGGAAGTGGTGCGGACGCAGGCGGATTTTGCAGTCATCGCCATACAGCCGCTGCATCAGCAGTTCCAGTGTGCCTTTCAGGTCTGCCATGGTGATGCCCTTGTCAACAACCAAGCCTTCTACCTGATGGAACAGCGGGGAATGGGTTGCATCAATGGCATCCGAACGGAATACCCGTCCCGGAGAGATGACCCGAATCGGCGGCTTCTGCTGTTCCATAACGTGTACCTGAACAGAAGAAGTCTGTGTCCGGAGCAGGATGTTATCGGTAATATAGAACGTATCCTGTGTATCTCTTGCCGGATGGTCTGGTGGCAGATTCAGAGCTTCAAAGTTATAATAATCGTATTCCACTTCCGGACCATCTGCAACCGAAAATCCCATGCCGAGGAAGATTTCCTTGATTTCGTTTTCCACGATGGTCAGCGGATGCAGACCGCCGATTTTCTTCTGCTTGCCCGGCAGTGTGATGTCCAGGGTTTCCGACTGGAGCTTCTGTTCCAGAGCAGCTTCTGCAATGGCAGCCTGCTGCTTTGTGATCGCAGATTCAATGTCCGAGCGAACGGCGTTTGCCAGCTGTCCCATAACCGGACGTTCTTCTGCGGAGAGTTTTCCCATTTGTTTCAGGATGGCGGTCAGTGCTCCTTTTTTTCCAAGGTACTGTACCCGAATCGCATCCAGCTGCTTTGCATCCGTACAGGTTTGCAGGGCAGCTTCTGCTTCCTGCCGAATGGCTTCCAATTGTTCTTTCATAAGTGACCTCCCATGTTTTTTCATTCCAGACGTCGTTTCTGCAAAACGGTGTCAATGGAGATGGCTTCGGAAAAACGGCAAACAAAAAAGACCCGTCCTGAAACAGGACAAGTCTTGCAACTTGCTTATGAACCACCCATTTCCAAAGAGCCAGCACTCTCTTGCCCTTTACGCAGGCAATACGTCTGCACCTACCATACTGCCGCAAAGCGGCAGACTTCCGCACAGCCGCTCAGAAGGGAACTTCCGCACTGGATCGGTTGCAGCATTCTTTCAGCCGGGGAATGCCTCTCTGTTGCAGGAATCACAGCCGTACTTTCTTCGTCACAGCGTTCTGCATTCTATTATACACAGTTTTCAAAAAAAATCAAGTCTTTTCTTGAAATTTTACAATTTGTATGATAGAATAAACTTACAGCTTGCCGACAAGCGAAGAATCTTACAGAAAAGAGGCAGATTATTTCATGGATCATTTTGCAGAGTATTTGGTACAAAAGCGGCCGACTTCCCAAGACCGCTTGAAACAGGGATTGATTGTTGCAGCAACCGTTGTGTTGTCTGTTCTCATTGGGGCAATTTCCGTTTTGACAGGCTGGCTGTTCCTGCTGGTGCTGGTAATTGGAGCAATCTATGGGGCATATTACTTGCTGACCGGATGTTATACGGAATATGAGTACACCGTGACCAATGGCGAGTTGGATGTCGATAAAATCGCCGGAAGGCGGAAGCGTTCGCACTTACTGACTGTTCCGGTTTCCAAGTTTACAGGGTTCGGGGTTTATACCGACCAGACCGATGACCCCTCGGATGCAACTTTATTTCTCTGTTCGGACAACACGGGAGAAAATGCATATTATGCCGATTTCACCACAGAGGAATACGGAACGGCTCGGCTGATTTTTACGCCGAATGAAGAGATGGTACAGACCATCGTTCTATTCCTTCCGGCAGCCCTGAAACGGCAGTTCCGGCAGGGCTGATGGGAAAGTGGATATTGCTCCTTTGGCTGGGGCTGGCGAGTCTGTTGCTGTTCGGGATGATGGGAGCAGACAAGAAAAAAGCCAAACGGGGGCAGTGGCGAATCCCAGAAAAGACGTTGTTTTTGGTGGCAATCTGCGGCGGTGCAGTCGGCGGCACGCTGGGGATGTATCAGTTTCACCATAAGACGAAACATCGTTCGTTTCAGATTGGATTTCCATTTCTCGCCGTTTTGCAGCTGTTGCTGCTGGGGTATCTTTGGATGAATTAGCCAAAAAATCAAGATGTTCCGTGCATTCTGTACAATTCTTGGGGAACTGGGTTGTATAGAATGCACTATTTTTATGACAGAATGAGAAAAACATCTGTACAAGTGTCGGGAAATGTGCTATAATGAATGATGGTAAAAAATGTCCCGAGTCCTTAAAGGAGGAATTATGAAATTACAATGGTGGAAACGCAGCTGTAGCGTTTTACTGGCAGCAGCGATGGGTTATTTTTCTATTGGGATGCCGGTTCAGGCAGAAGAAGTACCCATTCTGGAAGAACAGCCGGAACAACTAGAACCAGAAGCAACCGAAGCAATTGAAATAGAAGCAGATGCTGTAGAAAATCCGAATGTAGATGTGACAGAAGGCTCTCTTCTACAAGCGGCAATCGATGCCGGATACATGGAGAACGGAAAATTTGTATTGACCTTTTATGCGAAGAAAGCAAGCGGAACGCCGATTGAATTGACGGATGCGGAAATCAATTATTATGATGCAGACGGAAATGGAAGCATTGATGTCAATGATGCCGTTTGCTTTTTGACGATGTATGCACGGAAAGCAGTTGGACTAGATCCCGTACCGCCGGAGGGCTGGCCGCTGACACCGCCGAATCCAAATGAATCCGAGGCAACGGAAACGACAACCACAACGACGACAACGACTACGACAGAAGAAACGACAACCACCACAACAACGACCACAATCCCCATTACCACGACAATGACAACCACCACAACCATACCAACCACGGCTACTATTACAACGACAACAACTTTACCAACTACGACGACCACAACAACATTACCAACCACAACCAGCATTACAACAACGGCTGCAAAGGCGACAACGGTACAGAGTGGCACAACGACTGCAACCGGAAAGACGACCACACAGAGCGGAACGACCACTGCAACCGGAAAGACAACCGCACAGAGTGGCACGACCACTGCAACCGGAAAGACAACTGCACAGAGTGGCACAACGACTGCAACCGGAAAGACAACTGCACAGAGTGGCACGACCACTGCAACCGGAAAGACAACCGCACAGAGTGGAACGACCACTGCAAATGGAAAAACAACGACAAAGGCTCGTACAACCACAGCGACCACAAAGGCAACTACGACCACTGCAAAGACGACCGCAAAGCCAGCTGCAACCACAACCGTGATTACATACGCAACCAAGCCGGGAATCGGAGCAGGTGCAATTTTTGAGGGTGTAGATGTTTCCGTTTATCAGGGAAACATTGACTGGAATCGAGCAAAGGCAGATGGCATTGAATTTGCAATCATGCGTGCTGGATACGGGAAATATGTCAGCCAGAAGGACAAGTATTTCGACCAGAATATGAAAAATGCAAAGGCTGCGGGCTTGCCGTGCGGGGTATATTGGTTTAGCTATGCATTAACACCAGAAGATGCCATCAAAGAAGCAGATGCCTGCTATGAGGTCATCAAGAATTACAAGCTCGAATATCCAGTATCATTTGATATGGAAACAGAAAGCCAGATGAAGTTGCCGAAAGAAACTGTTGCACAGATTATTGAAGCGTTCTGCGGCAGAATGGAATCCTATGGATATTATACCACGCTGTATACCTATGCAAGTTTCTTGAATTATAAGGTGGATGACCGTATTTTCGACAAGTATGATATTTGGGTTGCTCATTACAACACCAGCAAGCCGGCATTCAACCGAAATTATGGCTTGTGGCAGTATTCCTGCACGGGCAGCGTTTGGGGCATTACGGGAAATGTTGACCGAGATTATGTCTATCTGGACTACGAACGGATTATTAAAAATGCACATTTGAACGGATTTTGATTCGTAACAAAATCATGAAAAAATCGGGGGCAATTTCAAAATTGCCTCCCATTTTTTTCTTGACAATTTAGAAGTTTCTGTGTATAATAAAAGCATCTGAAATGGAAAGGATTGAAAAAAATCAGGATGAAGCGAAATGATGAGAGAAGAAAATGGCTGCCATTTTTCGTTGTCTTGTTGACATTGATGACGGTTGCAATCGTTCTTTTTTTCTATACCTGTCAGACGACAGTAAAAGTAGAAACGCCTGCACAATTTCCGGTTATTACGGAAACCACTACCACGACAACCACTACTGAAACAACGACTACGACGACCACCACGATGACAACCACCACGACAACCACCACCGTATCCGTGGACTATACAATGCATATCGACATGACATCCGTGAAACAGCATAAGGCAAGCAGTCCGAAGCTGGTCGGCTGGATTTATATTCCGGATACGGTCATTGATTACCCGATTATGCAGGCAGAGGACAACAATTATTTCTTGCATCTGGACTGGATGGAACAGGAAAGCTTTGCAGGCTGCATCTATGAGGACTATCGGGGCAATATTGACAAAACGACCATGACCCTGCTGTATGGGCACAATATGGCAGCCGGTACGATGTTCAGCAACATCAAGTATTTCAAAGACCCGGCTTGGGGCAAGAGCCATCCGTATTTTGAAGTTGCCTCTACCGAGAAGCGGTATCTGTATGAAGTGCTCTCTGCCAATGTGCTGTATGGGGAATCCGGAGCAGAGTTTTCTTACTGGCGACCGAATAAGGGCTTGACCATGAACAAAGAAGAACATCTGGAATACTTACAGCAAATCAAGAAAACATCGCTTGTCTGGTATGGAAAAGACGATGTGAAAGAATACTTAGACAGCAATATCATTGTGTTACAGACCTGCAATTCCGGCGATGATGACGGAATGCGGTGCGTGATTTTTGCCCGTTGCTTAGGCGAACGGTAATACCAACAGAAAGCGGAATTGTTGCGTACAGTTCCGCTTTTTTATCCAGAACGAACAGGAGAAAGAACAATGCAAGAATTATCATGGAAAACCATTTGCGGATATTTTCCGAAGCGAAACCGAAACAGCCACAAGGGAACATTTGGCACGCTGCTTTGTATCACAGGCAGTAACCGGATGCCGGGAGCGTGTGCCCTGTCCACATTGGCAGCATTACGCAGCGGAGCAGGACTTGTGAAAGTTGCAACCACCGAGCGAAATTTGTCGATTCTGGCATCGCAGATTTATGAAGCGGTTTATCTGCCGATGCAGACAACCGAAACAGGAGAAATCTGCTGGGAGAAGAATGCAGTTGTTTTGCAGCCAGCATTGAAACAAGCCTCTGCGGTGCTGATTGGCTGCGGTTTGGGCAATACCGCTGCCACGCAGGAATTGCTGCGAAATGTGGTGAATCTGGTCGAATGCCCACTGATTATGGATGCAGATGGTCTAAATGCCCTTGCTTCCTGCATAGATATCATGCAGAAGCAAAAACCAAATTGGATTCTGACACCGCATCCCGGAGAAATGGCACGGCTATCCGGAATGACCACTGCCACAGTGCAGGCAAATCGCAAACAATGTGCAGCGGAGTTTTGCAAGCAGTTTTCTGGCACGTTGGTTTTAAAAGGTGCAGGCACAATCATTCAGCAGGGAACAACGGCAATCCAGAATCCGACTGGCAATCCGGGCATGAGCCGAGGCGGTTCAGGGGATGTTTTAGCAGGTATGATTGCAGCTTTCGCTGCACAGGGGCTTTCCCCGTATGATGCAGCGTGTGCCGGAGCATATCTGCACGGGCTGGCAGGCGATGTTGCAGCAGCACGATATTCCGAACAGGCAATGCTGCCACAGGATTTACTGCGTTGCCTGCCGGAAGTCTTTTTGAAGTTGGAACAGGAACGGACAGCGAAAGAATAAGAAAAAAGCTGACAGCTTTGTGCAGCCGGAAGACCAAAAACGATATCCTTGAACAAGAAAAACGGAGGCACAGAGATGAAAATACCAATGATTGGATTTGCATTTACCATGACAGCATGTTTTCTGATGACGGGTTGCAGCGGTGTTGGGGTTGGAGGTGGCAGTACCACATCCAGCAATCAGCTGAACACCGCTTTTACAACAGGCGTTACCATGGAACTTGAGGAGATGACCGCAGAGGGAACGATGCAGCGAGTAGGAGCAGGGGAATGGAATGTTTCCTTTTCCGAGCCGTCCCAGCTGGCAGGGGTACGGCTGGATTTCCAGAAAGGGGAAGTGACTGCCTCTTATAAAGGGCTGGCATTTTCCGTTCCGCAGACAGCTCTGCCGGCAAAGTCGATTTTGTATCAGTTTATTTTAGCAGCCGACCAGCTTGCAGAGGAGTCCACCTTGCAGGGCACATCGAAAGATGGCGGTATGGTGTTGAGCGGTGATTTGGAGGCTGGCAGCTATGAACTGACCATGACAGCAGAGGGCGTTCCGGCGATTTTCTCGATGAAGAATCAAAATGCGGTTCTGACCTTTCACGATTTTGTTTCCAACGGGGCAATATCAGAATCAGAAATGCCCGCAGAATCGGAATTGCAGACCACCGAACCTGTGCTGCAAACAGAATCAACAGAACTGGAAACAACGCTGGAATCGCAGGAATAAAAATTTTTTTGAAAAACGCTTGACAATCCGTGCGGATTCTGATATAATAAAAGAAATGAATGTGGGCAAAGACGCCTTTCTCAGAAATGAGGAAGGCGTCTTTTCTTTTATAACCTATTCATGGTAAAAGATTGCAGCTACAAGACAATAAAAAGTTACAGATGGGAGAAATGCATATCATGAAAACCAATAACTTTCATGAGGTGCTTCATATAGGAACAGAGCTTATGGAATTTCACAACAAAAAACAAGAACGGAACTTCTATAAGCCAAGATGCAGGCAGATGCAGTTCCGATAAAGTACCGGATTGCAGGGAAACCGTTGCTTTCTTGCAGCAACCATGTCGGAGAAATAGAACAACAAACCATACGTGCCATGTTGCTTGATGGTCGACAGGCAGCATCTGACTTGCAGGGCATGAATGGGAAAACCGACAGCGACCAGTTTGCAGCAGAATCAGAACGAGTTTCACTTGCGGATTTCTCTGGGCAAGAACACCGCTGGAACTGCCCGAAAGCCAACCGCATAGACGACACGAATGGCAACCGAAACGGTTGTATGCAGCTTTCATTCCAGTCGACTAGGAAGTGCTTGAAAACGATTCCAGTATAGCAAAAAGACAGGAGATGAAGAATCCTGCGATGTGCAAGAAAAAATACCGCCGTACAAATAATTTGTATTGGCGGTATTTTTATGACTCTATCTCTTCTGGTTCGGCAATCATATTATTACGGGACTGCTGATTCCGGTATTGTTTCGGTGTTAAGTGTGTGTATTTTTGAAACAGTTGAATAAAATGGCTCTGGGAAGAAAATGCAAGCGAAGCAGCAATGCTCCGGCAGGGATAATCCGTATAACGCAGCAGATTTTTTGCCTCCTCCATTTTTTGTATGAGGATATAACTGTGAATGGAACAGCCCATTTGCTCTTGAAAGAGTTTGGAAAGATAACTGGGATGCAGCTGTAAATATTCTGCAATATCCGGAACAGATAGCTTTTTCCGGATGTTCTGGTGAATGTAATTGATACAAATTGCAATATGTTTCGAGGAAATATCTTGTTTTTGCAGCCGTTTCATTTTCAGTGTGTATTCCATACAGGCTTCATCGTGCAGGGCTTCCATGTCCACCAGTCGGTGGGTTTGGTCGGCAGATTGGATGTAGTTGTCTTGAATGTCGAACGCTTGTACTTCCGGCATGCCGGCTTGTATGCAGAAATGTGTGAGCATGGTAACAGTAACAATGAAATGATACCGCATATTTTGAACGGAAGTTTCTGAAAGAACATTGCTGTCACAGAGTTTTCGGAAATCTTTTTTTTCTAGAAATGCTTCTACTTCCTGTAAATTTCCGCTGCTGACCAGTTGATAGAATCGGGAGCGGATTTCGGTTGGATAATGTAGGACTTTTTGTTTCGATTTGTTTTTTTGATAAAAATTCGTTGCCATAATGATTTTGCCCCCTGACCAAGCTGAAAATGAAACTATCTTAATTATAACACATATTTTGTAGAAATACAAGAGGCAAAAATCGAAAATATGGCAATTTATTTTTGAAAAATCAGAAATTTTATGAGTTCATCATGAATCGAATCCAGATTCCCAATAAATGGGATGGTGAATCTGTGGCAGAAACTGTTCCAGAAAGACATCTTGCGATAGAAAAACGCTGGAAACATCCGAGCAGGGCGAGAACCACCAGTGAGAAACCGACTGAAAATCGGGGTGCAGATAGAGCGGACATTGATTTTGGACATCAAACAGCAGCCCCAACGGTGAGAGCGTATGCGGAAGGCAGTGCAGCAGCGTACAGCATGCAGCGGTCAAGGATTCTGAACCGGATGGTGCAGGGGTTTCTTCTGGGTGCAGATAGAGTGCATAGCCGGATTCGTGCGGAATCACGCTGCAAACTGGCATGGTTGCTTCTAATTTTGACTTTTTCAGCAGGCTTTTCCATTGATTGCGGTTGGTGTAAGCCGGATGACAGTACCGCACAAATTGCAGATTGGTACGCATGAAAAAGGAATAGATTTGTAATGCAGTCGAGTTCATATTGGTTTCTTCCCCTCCTGCTGTGGACAGACGGTATGCAGATAGTAGTCTACAAAATGTTTCGGGGTCAGTCCGGTAAATTCTTTGCATTCCCGCTGGAAATGGGCTTGGTCAGCGTAATGAAACATGGTAATATAGTCCGAGATGCTTTTTGTTTCCTGAGATTGCTGCATCATCGTATGCAGAGCCGCTTGAAAGCGTGTGATACGGGCAAACATTTTCGGAGCATAGCCCAAAGTCTCCGAGAACATCCGGTTGAGGTGGCGTTCGGAATAGCAGAGCGTTTCTGCTATCTCACTGATTTCCAATTCTCCGTTGGAGGATGCCATTAAATATAGCATATCCTGTACAGTTTCCGGAACGGTGCAGGATTCCGGTTCTGTTTGTGCCAGTTCCGATTGCACGATGGCAACCCGTTCGGAGAGCTGTTCTGTTGCAAACAGCCGCTCCATCAGGGAACAAACTGCCGGAGAAAGCTGCGGAACAAAGGTTTCGGTGTTGGTGACTTCTCGAATCGAAAGCGGAACATCTGGGAAGAACATCCCCGGTTTCATCCGGATTCCGAAGTAGGCAGCATCCGGATAGACAATCAGCGGCTTTCGGGCGAGCGGAGAACCAATGAGTTCCAGTTTGAATTGCTGGTCGTGCTGAATGAAGACCACATCCACGCAGCCATCTGGAATACAGACCATGAACAAATCCTGATTCTGCGAACGGTCAATAATTTTATGCGTGGAGAACTGATAGAACCGTGCGGTATAAGGCGTGGTCTGTACCTGTTCTTCATATTGCTTGACATCAAATGAAAAGAACGGTTGATGCATATGAAATTCCTGATAGGATGGATAAGCATTTTTCATCAAAAAGACTCCTTTCCGGCAGAAACGTCTTGGAATATCTCCTATTATAAAAAGGGTGTCTGATTTTGTCAATTGCACGGGAATGATTTCTTATTTTGGCATGCGACTTTTTCAATGGACTTTCAAAAATAAAGTTTCCAATGCGGAATTTTTCTGTTTTTCGGCAGCAAAAAAAGAAAAATAACGGTTTCAGGATGTCCGATTTTTTCAATAAAAGCGATAAATGCCGTGCTATAATAGAGCCATAAACAAAAAACAAATTCGACAGATGCAAAGGTGCATGAGAACCAGATTCGTTCTCGTGCACCTTTTGTTTTTTGTTTCCCATAGCGGATTTTCCCAATATGGAAGAAATCCAGAATGACAATAGAGGAGGTCCTTGTCATGCGAATTAGCGAGCATCCCATTATTGAAAGCTACAACAAAGGAAGAAAGGTCACTTTTTCCTTTGATGGAAAGGAATTAAGCGGCTACGAAGGCGAGTCCATTGCGGCAGCACTGAAAGCAGCCGGTGTGATGGTGCATCGTTATACGGCAAAGCAGCACAAGCCCCGTGGAATCTTCTGTGCAATCGGAAGATGTACGGACTGTGTTATGATTGTCAATGGTGTCCCGAATGTGCGTACTTGTGTGACTCCATTAGAGGAAGGCATGCAGATTCAGACACAATATGGTGTAGAACCGAAGAAGGAGGACTAAGATATGAAACGACATGAATTGATTGTCATCGGTGCAGGCCCTGCCGGCTTGAGTGCAGCCATTGAGGCAAAAAAGAACGGCATGGATGTCATCGTATTTGATGAAAATCAGCGGCCAGGCGGTCAGCTGTTTAAGCAGATTCATAAGTTCTTCGGTTCTAAGGAACATCATGCAAAAGTGCGTGGATTCCGAATCGGTCAGCAGCTGCTGGAAGAAGCCGAGGGACTGGGCGTTCGAGTAGAATTAGATGCAACCGTCATGGGCATCTATGAAAATAAAGAAGTCACCGTGAAGAAAGACGGCGAAGTCCATCACTATAAGGGCGATGCCATCATCATTGCAACGGGTGCAGCAGAAAACATGATTCCGTTCAAGGGCTGGAACATTCCGGGTGTCATTGGAGCAGGTGCAGCCCAGACCATGATGAACATTCAGGGCGTACAGCCGGGGCAAAAGATTTTGATGGTTGGTTCTGGTAATGTTGGTTTGGTTGTCAGCTTCCAGCTGTTGCAGGCTGGCTGCGAAGTGGTTGCCATTATTGATGCAGCTCCGAGAGTTGGCGGTTATGGTGTCCATGCAGCAAAGCTCACCAGAACGGGCGTTCCGTTTTACCTGTCCCATACCGTTGTAGAGGCAAAGGGAACAGACCGTGTAACCGGTGCGGTCATTGCACAGGTAGACGACCATTTCCAGCCGATTCCGGGCACAGAAAAGGAATTGGATGTGGATACCATTTGTATTGCCGTTGGCTTGACACCGATGTCCCAGCTGGCAAGCAATGCGACCTGTAACATGGAATTGATTCCGCAGAAGGGCGGTCATGTTGCCCTGCTGAGTGAATACGGCGAAACATCCGTCAGCGGCATTTATTGTGCCGGAGATGTTGCCGGAATTGAAGAAGCAAGTTCTGCAATGATTCAGGGCAGAAGCGTTGCCTCTCATGTCAGCATGAAGGCAGGCTATCTCACCGAGGCAGAATTTGAAGAAAAGTATACGGGTTACCAAGAAGCATTGGGTCAGCTGCGGCAGGGAATGTTTGCTCCGAAGAATAAGGGCAGAAACGACTTTACCGAAACCGATGAAGGCTATCCGATTTCCAAGACCTTGCTGGCACACGGTTATATGACCGAAGAAGAACTGGCAGCATTTCCG
>UMII01064439.1_pt1 | contig 21099 bp, 15 predicted proteins | sample 1965731 | NCBI WGS metagenome assembly UMII01 (sample SAMEA4836118, study PRJEB28245) | human gut metagenome | biome: gut microbiome; material: fecal sample | place: Denmark | collected 2008
AAATATCATTTTAAGGCTTGACTTTTAATAGTTAGTCTTCCTAGTGATATCAATTCTTTATTTATCGTTTATAAATCCGGGTTATATTCTTTTATTTCAAAAGAATCGAAAATGCATCGTCTTGCAGCTTTTAAATCCTTCAGCTTACCATCTGCTATCATCTGTGATGCAATATTTCCAATTGCCGTAGCCTCTGTCGGTCCTGCATAGACAGTCTTTCTTGTTGCATTTGCGGTAAGTTCATTAAGATATCCGGCATTTGCCCCGCCACCGACTATATGAATATATTCATAATTCTTATGGGTAAGTCCCTCTATTTCCTTTACTGTTGATGCATAACATTCTGCCAGACTGTTATAAATAACTGCAGCTATTTGTGCTATGCTGTCCGGTACCTGCTGCCTGCTTTCGGCACAGGCACGCTTTACCTCTTCTGTCATATTTGAAGGTGCCAGAAATCTGTTATCATTTACATCCACAATAGACTTTATCGGCTCTTTTGATGCAAGCTCACAAATCTGTCCAAAGCTCATATCAGGAACAATCTCTTTTCTTACAGACTGAATCATCCAAAGTCCCATTATATTCTTAAGATATCTGAAGCGGTAATCATAACCGCCCTCGTTTGTCAGATTGTGTTCCATACTCAGACTGCTGCAATCTGCCGAAACAAGCTCTGTTCCCATAAGTGACCATGTACCCGAACTGATGTAGAGCGTATCATCTTTCTGCGTTGGGACTGCCATTACCGCAGATGCTGTATCGTGTGTTGCCGGGAGAATAACTTTACAGTCGAATCCAACTTTCCGGCTTACTTCTGATCTTAATTTTCCGACTTCGCTTCCCGGGTTTTTAATCTCCCCGAAAATATCTTTTGGATATCCAAGCCTGTCTATAAGCTCATAATCCCAATCCTTTGTTACCGGATTCACAAGCTGTGTTGTGGTCGCATTTGTGTACTCCTGTACCTTTTCTCCTGTCAAAAGGAAATTAAGATAATCCGGAATCATAAGCATGCTTTTGGCTTTTTCGAATGCGTCTGGTTCCTGACTTTTTACTGCCATAAGCTGGTATATGGTGTTAAAGTTCTGCTTTTGTATTCCTGTTCTGGCGTAAAGCTCATCCTCTGAAATTACTTCATACACCTTTTTATCAATCCCTGCTGTCCTGTCATCTCTGTAAGCAACCGCATCCATAATCTTTCTGTCATCATTGTCCAGTAACACAAAATCGACAGCCCATGTATCTATTCCAATACTATAAGGCACTTTCCCGATTTCACTGCACTTTTTCATTCCGGTTAGTATTTCCTCGAAAAGCCTGTCAACATCCCATATCTTGTGACCATCTTTTTCTGTCATTCCATTAGGGAACCTGTATACTTCTTCAAGTATTATCTTCCCATTCTCCATATGAGACAATATGTGTCTGCCACTGGATGCCCCTATGTCCACTGCCAGGTAATATCTGTTATCCATCCCTGTCCCCTTTCGTATTTGATAAGGCAAGAATAACAAAAATAAAGACAGCTTTTTAGCCTCTCATTAGACTAAAAAACTGTCCTTATTTTCTACTGCAATGTTATCTTCTTTTATTTTTCTTTTCCTCATACATTTTCTTATCTGCCAGCTCAATCAGACTGTTTAAATTGTCCATTTCGTATGATTTATGCAACGAACACCCTAAACTTGCAGCCAGATGATAGCTGCGGTTTTCTTTCTGGTCGGCTGTTTTTATCGCAGCCTTTATATCCTCTGCAATTCTTTGCATCCGTCCTGCCTGCTTACAACTTCCGAAAACTACAAACTCGTCTCCTCCGTATCTCATAATAAGGCAGTCTTTTGGAACAACTTCTTTTAATATTCCTGCGATTTTTGCGATAAAAGCATCCCCTATTTCATGTCCCAGATTATCATTTACAGATTTAAGGCCATCTATGTCCAGAAAAATTATAAATGCGTTGCTTTTTTCTTCTTTTATTTTTTGTAATATTGTTTCTGCACAATAAAAGAAACCGCTTCTGTTAAGCACCTGAGTCAGCATATCATATTTCCACATTCTGTTTATTTTTTCATTCATCCGGTTTATCCACTGCCATTTTCTGATATTCTCCAAAGCCATACCTATATTTACCGTCCATAGATAAGACAGCTCACTTTTTAGTGCAAACAGGCTTCCGTCAGAAACACAATATCCATAACATATATGCTGATAATATATTGGTGTAACAGTATAAAATGTTCGTTTTGATTTTTCCCTTATTTCAAGCGGAAGTATCTCTTTTGATAAAAAATCATCGTAAGAACAAAATTTTCCGTTCTGATACGCAAGTGGTATACTTACTTTCTCTGTAAAATGATCACAAACCGACTTATCCGCGAACAATTCATTTTTATCGCACAGACACATATAAAAGCTCTGCATATCGGATCCAACAACATATTTTTTTATTTTCTCACATAGTTCATCAATATTTTCAAGCCCCGTAAGATCAAGTTCCATACATTTTAATGAATCCAACGCTTCCTCATATATAAGACATTTGTTCTGATATTCCATTCTCAGATCCTTGATTTCCATCGCTGGCTGCATATTACAGCCACAGCTTTCTCTGTAAATAGTTTTTGTATCAATTTGTACATTCACATCATCTGATCGTTCAAACAAAAGATTTACTGCATTTTTACCAAGAAGCTCCTGTCTTCTGTCAACCGTTGTAAGTGATGGCACAAAAAACTCTGATAATTCATCATTATCAAATCCTGTTACTATAACATCTTCAGGTATCCTGTAACCATTCTGCTGCAAACGTTCCATCGCTCCAATTGCCATTGCATCATTAGCACAGACGATTGCCTGTGGCATATTATATTTCATAAACTGCTCCACAGCTTTCCTGCCACTCTCCCTGTTATAATTGCCGTGATAAATCTGATTATCACAAACAGGGATGCCATGTTCTTCCATTGCATCCCTATATGCATTATATCGTTCGCGGCCTTCTTTGCCCTGCAAAATACCACAGACATAATTTATCTTTTTAAGATCATGTGTCTCAATCAAATGTTCCACAATATCTTTTTGACTGCTGTAGTCGCTAATTCCGACATTATACATTCCATCAACTTTTTCATCCACGCTTACAGCTGGAACCTTACTTTTCTTTATTCGTGCTATCAGAGAATTTACCGCTGGCTCATATTGTATAGAGTTTTTCATGCAAATTACTCCATCAAACAAATCAAACTCCGGTAAATCCATGATTCTAAATGCGCCTACTTTATTCTCCTCTGACTCATCATAATTTACAAAACATGTAAACACATATACATCCATGTCAAGTTCTGATGCACGTTTTAAAACTCCTCCCAATACCCTGTTTTGATTATCAAAACTGATTGCACCTGCAAGAAATGCAATTCTTTTCCTCATAGTCATATCATCTCCTGATACAATTTCTATATTTTTTGAAAATGATTTATCTCATTCATTAACTGCTTTGAAGACTCTACATTTTCAACAGCATGTTCTTTGATATTTGCAATTGAAGCTGCAAGCTCTGATACATTCTCGGTTGCACGGCTTACGCCCTGTGCGTTTTCCTCTACCACCGCTGATATATTGCCAATTCCATCATTAATTCTGCTCATTACAGTTTGAAGATTCACAACATTTTTATCAAAAACAGCCATTACCGCATCCATATGCTCTGCTTTTTCATAATACATATCTGTTGCCCCCTCAAAACCTGCGTAATCATCCATGATCCTGTCACGCACAAAATTCATAAGATCCTGTGCATTGTACATAAGCTGGTTAACGGCTCTCACTACTCCGACGCTGATATTTTGAATATCACTTGCTGTATTTTTACTGTTCTCCGCCAACTGACGTATTTCCTCTGCAACAACAGCAAATCCCTTTCCAACTTCACCTGCACGCGCTGCCTCTATTGAAGCATTCAGCGCTAACAAATTTGTCTGGCTTGCAATATCTAATATATCATTTGTCAGATTATCAATATTTCCAATCTGCCTGCTCTCCTCTATCGAAGAAGACAGTACATTTTGTTTTTCGGCTATGATATCCGAAATCTCTGTTTTTTTATTCTCAGTTGCTTCTTTTACACCAATTGCCAGCGCCTTAATGTCAGCAGCTATAGCAACGCCTTCCTTTGTCTGCTCTCCGACACTTTCTACAGAAGCGAGTACATCCTGAGTATTTGAGCTTAAGCCTTCTACCGATGCTGTAATCTCCTCCATGCTTGCTGTAATCTGTTCCATCATTGAAGCAATATAATTTACATTATCGTTTGAGCTGTTAACTTCTGTGTTCATCAGTCCTAATGTTTTCTGCATCATTTCAGATTGTTTTGATATCTTACATATAACTGATTGTAATTGCCCCATAAAATCATTTATTCCTTTTGACAACTGACCAATCTCATCATTTGTTCTAATATCTATACGCTCTGTCAGATCTCCCTCATTATTGTTTATATTTTCTATTATCTCACTAAGCTGACTGCTTGCTTCGTGTGCCGGTCTGCTTACAGTTTTTCTCATAATAAAAATAACTACTGTCGCTACTACAATGAAAAATGAAAATAAAATTTTGGTCATTAAAAGATTTGTTTGAACCGATTTGTTATATTGCTCTGACAAATCCGAAATTCCCTGCTCAAGTGATTTTGTCAAAGCTGTCTCTGCCGGTTCGCCTTCCTCTTTTACCAGATTTTGAAAATCAACACTAAGTGCCATATTGGCCTGTGCAAAATCACCACTATCCACATATCCCTGAATAACATTAAACTGCTCTATAACACTATCCAGAAACTCCTCATAGTTTTTGATTTTATCAGCCAGATCAGTTTGATCCATTTTCTCAAGATATGCAGATATTGATTTCTCACTTTCTGCAATAGTTGTTATTTCATCAGCCAGAGAAGTCTCCAGCTGTTGTCTTAAATCGTCGTCATCATAAAGACTTATGATATTAAGATATTTTTGACCGCGTTCCATACTCTTCTGAATATTAAAAATTTCTGTCTGAATCGGTATGTATTGCTCTGTTATTCTGGCTCCTGCCAGCTTTACACTTTTTTGCGTCCGGACAGAAACTGCTGTATTGATTCCAAATATCACAACAAATACTGCTATCATCAATAACACTTTATTTCCAATTTTTTTCATGCAGGCACCTCATTATCTTTTACTTTTCACTATAATATCTGCGAAGAAAATATGCCGGTGCACAGCTCCATGCATGGCAATAACTGTTGACGATTGTTCCTCCATAAGGAGACTCATCAGGGTTCTTTGGATTATATAATTCCCAGAATGTGTCTGCACCAAGTTCTGCCATTCCTCCCCAGTAATTTTTCATTACCGCAAGAGCCTCATCTTTTGCTCCACATTTAAGCAGAGCCTCTATATAGTAATGATAAATATATGGTGTAACCATCTCTACCGCATCTTTCTCAGCAGCAACATTATGTAATACTTCAAGTCCCATTTCCGGTTCTATAACATTACCTAAAACCATCCAGACCTGACTTGCATATGACACCTGTTTATCTGCGCCACTTGTAAAAAGCCCTTTATTTTCATCATAAAATTTAAGTCTGGCAGCTTTTCTGTATAATTCATATGTCTCAAACAAACACTCCGCTTCACGATTTTTACCTACTTCTTTTGCGATGGCAATCGCACTTTGCATTGCATACAGTAAAACGCCTTGTGCGCCTGCCTGCTTATTAAGTTCAAGCGACCAGTCAAGAAAACACCAGCCAATTATATCACTATCTTTTACAACATTATCTTCTCCCACCTGTTTTATACCCAGAGAAATCTGTGTTTTTACAGTATCCCATAAATCTTCAAGGGCCTCTCTGTCATTAGTATGTTTATAATAATCCCACAATGCTGTAATAAAAAGGAGCGAATAATCAAACATTACGGTATCATCCACCTCCGGCTCAGGTTCTAAAAACACACATGCGCCAACCTGACCATTTTCCATAGGCAGCGCCGCAAACAGATACAGACAGCCCTTTACCATATCATTCATCTGATATGTCTCATAATTTGCAAGTGCCTGTAACCTGAGATCTCCCATCCAAAGCCTTCTGTCGCGCTTTGGTCCGTCCTCGAAAACCTTTTGCATACAGTCATGTAATGTATTACATGCGATACGATCAATTTTCACCAATTCCTTATCAGAATTACTATAAGGCAATAATCTGCTTTCATCTGCCGATGAAAGTGCTGTTGCACATGCCTCCTCTATAACAAGATTAAACTTTGAGCTTATGTCAAGTACGTCAATTTTTACATATCTGAATGAATATCTTCTAGGAAGTTCATAATCTCCTGGAACAACATCCACATGAACCTGTTCCTGCTGTACCCATGCCGAACATATCCATCCGTTATAATTTTCAACATCCTCATCAAATTCCTTTAAATTCTCTGCAAACGAGAATTTAAGCCATACAGGTGCATCCGGATGCGAATCAGTATATCCCAGCTTTAATTTAAGATGACCAACAAGATGTCTTCCGAAATCAATTCGAACTGAGTCACCTTTTCCCAGTGGTTTTGAATATTCCTGTCCCTCATTCGGATGAACTACTGTATTTTTAACTTCTGGTAATAATCTCAATGCTTTACTCAATAATTCAGTATTTTTTTCCATAACAGTTTCTTCTCTCTATCATAATTACCATTTCAAATATTCTTTTCCGCAGAATGGATTCACCGGACTTTTACCTGTAAATGAGCTTCTCCCCATTAATTTATCCATAACGCTCTCAATAACATACTCGCTATTTGAATATCCGTTGATGTATGTCTTAATCATCGGAACATCCACAAGATGATACGGATTTGCAAGACTTATAAACACTACCGGTCTTTCAGCCACAAACCACGGCACATTATTACCATTACCCCAGAATGTATACCATGAAAGACGATTAGTAACTTTATTCGATGCATTCTCCACATTTCCGATATAGATTACAAGATCATAGCTCTTTTTAAATGTTTCAACATCAAATCTGGCAGTCTCAAAATTCTCATGTTCATATACTGTAACTTCAAATCCCTCATCGGACAGTTTTGTTCTGAAACTTTCCAGAACTCGCTCATTTGATGGGAAATCTCCCATTATCTCTAACAGGACTTTCTTTGTTTTTCGCGGACTAAGAGGTAAAATACCTGCTGTATCTTTTACAAGTGTAACAGCTTTATCCGCACTGTTTTTCGCCCATTTAACATGCTCTTCATTTTTTAAGATATTTAATGTTGCTTCATTTGGCACGATTTCATTCTTAGCTTTCTTATGTAATCCAAGCGCCGCTTTTGTTGCAAGGATTCTTGTTATAGCTTCATCAAGTCTCTGTTCTGAAAGAATTCCCTGTTTGTAGCCTTCAAGCATATAATTATAATCTTCATCCAGATCCTTATTGAAAAGAAACATATCACACCCTGCTTCAATCGCATACGGAACAGCTTTTTCTCTCTTCATTGCACAGCTGAAACCAACCATACATGTCGAGTCTGTAACTATAAGACCGTTAAATCCAAGCTTCTTACGAAGTAATCCCTTTAACAACTCAGGTGAGAGTGTTGCAGGAACAAGTTTGTCCGGAAAATCCGGATTGTACAGCTTCTGGTATGCAGGCTGCGCAATATGTCCAACCATGACAGTCTGTGCTCCCGCCTCTATAAGACCGCCATATATCTTTCCATATGTAGCATCCCATTCTTCGCAGGAAAGGCTATTTACACTTGTCAGAATATGCTGATCGACTTCATCACAGCCATCTCCCGGAAAATGCTTAATTGCAACAAGTACATTTTCCTCCTTTGCAGCCTTCATATAATTTAGTCCACACTCTAAAACACGATCAGGGTCATCACCATATGTACGGACGTTAGTTATCGGATTTCTCCAATTTCTGTCAATATCTACAACAGGTGCAAATGCCCAGTTACAGCCAACTGCAGCACCTTCACTACAGCTTACCTTTCCAAGTCTGTAAGCATCCTTTGTATCTGCAGTTGCAGCTACCTGCATCTGTTTGCCGTACTGTGTACCGTCTGTTGCAATTCCACATCCACCATCTTCTAGATTAGCTCCTATCAAAAGAGGAATCCTGCTATGCTCCTGAAGATATCTGTGAGTCTGCTGCATTTCTTTTGACTCACCACATCTGTACATTATTCCACCAATATGATGCGAAAGCATAACATTATCCAGATAATCCGAATCCCCTGAATATCCAATAGGAACAAATAGCTGTCCTATTTTTTCCTCAACTGTCATAGAATTCTTTGTATTTTCAACCCATTCTATATCTTCCTGTGCCAGAAAAAATGGTTTTTTTGTCAAATTTATCATGCTGATGTCCTCCCTGTTATGCCTTTCTTTTTCCTGTAAAAATTTTTACAAGCAGCTGCTCATTGCTCAGATATATCAAAAATACTACAAGAAGTACTGCGTTGATAATCGCCTGCATGGAAGCATTTACCTCGTTTGAGAATACAGCAAATGTTGAATTAAGCATTGACATGCAAAGTGCTGCAAGGAAGAATCCAATCTTCTCATTTGTAAACCGGCTTATATAAGAACCTATGAACATAGGCAGGAACGCAGTAAACATAATGCTGATCGAACCGAAATTTAACTGGCCTCCGTTTATTGTCGTATTTCTTGCAGCATTTAAAAATCCTACAATTCCCATAAGTCCACCACAAATCACATAACAGCCTATTGCATTTGGAATCTCCTTTATTCCTGTATTTACTGCAACTTTCTGTCCGTTTTTGAGTGCGTTGTAATCATATCCAAATTTGGTGTAATCAAATATAGCTATAGAAATAAGGAGTACTGCTACTATAATGATCGCTGCGTAAATCCAGTTTCCTGTAAAAGCTGTCATTGACTTATTCTGTACTTCTTTCATTACATAACGTCCTTCTGTTATTGTAAAAAGAATACCCTCATAAATAAGTGTCACACCAAGTGACGTAATAATTGGCGGTAAATGAAGTACTACATATAAAATTCCCGATATAAGACCAAGCAGCATACCGATAAGCAGTGTTAAAACAAACATCATCAAAGCACTGTAATTCCCACCATCAAGAACCGAATATGTGATCTTGGCTCCAAGTACAGATGAAAGTGTTGCCATAGAACCCAGCGAAAAATCGAATCGTCCGCTATTTAAGTTGATTGATAATGCAATGGTTGTTATCATTACGATTGCTATATAAACAACAAAATTATCAAAGCTTGTCATATTTGCAATCATCGTTCTTCCTTTTATGATACATAATCCCTGAAGTAATATTGCTACGAGCAATGGGATTGCTATTGCTCCAAATAAATTCTTTATCCAGTGTTTATTGTTCATATATTTTTTCTCCTCTCTTTTTAGGGATAGTCCATACCCTCTCCAAATAAATGATATCTCTGCCATCATCTATCTGGAGAGGGCACGGCTCCCTTTAGAAGCCGTGACCTGATAATGAAAAATAGGTTATTTCGACTCTACGAGCTTGGTAATGTCGTCACAGGTAACAGAATCTCCAATTATAGTATCTAATGTTTCTTTATTGTAAATTGGATTGTCTCCATTATCTGTCTTGAAAAATTCATCAAATGTTGCCTCATCTGTTGCAACCTGATAATTCTGGCTGATTGATACAGCGTTTCCTTCTGCATCACGGATTACATTACCGTTTACTGCATTCATAACCAATGCAAAAGCAGGGCCTACAGATGATGAATATTTACCTGCAAGATATACAAGTTTTCCTTCTGAAATAGCCTCACCATTGCTCTTTGTAAATGAATCAATATCAGAGAATTCTATTCCTGCTGCATTTAACTGCTGTGTGAAGAATGTTGTTGCCATTCCTACTGAAATAAATGCATCCGGAGCTGCCTGAATTGCTGCATTAAGTTCATCTGTTGTTGTATCACCATATCCCTGAAGATAAGAAACTATTTTGATATCTCCTGAGATTTTTGAAGCATCAACACCCTGATTTGCAAAAAGCTTTCCAACTACTTCGTCTTCTTCTGTTGAACCATCATAAGCAAGTCCTAATCCTGAAAGAACACCTGCCACACGATATACATGCATTGGATTTGGAATAAATGCTCCGTAAATTCCAGCTGTCTTAATTCCCTTATCTGCAAAGAACTTACCCATATCTACACCGGCTTCATACTCTGTCTGCATGCTTGGTCCGACCTGTCCAAGAAAATACTCATTTGATTTGTACTGTTCAAACTGATCATCATCAATATTTCCAGCTGCAACCGCATAATATATCTGATTTTCTTCACAGGTTTCAATCTGAAGTGCACGATCATTACTTGAAAGTGAGATAACAGCCTGATATCCCTGTGATGCAAATTTTTCAATTGCTGATTTCTCACTTGCAGCATCCTTTAACTCATCTGTATATGTAAAAGTTACACCATACTGATCTGCCACATAGTCCTCATAATAGGCTCTAAATCCAAGCGCCTCTTCACCACTTACGTCCTGAACCAAAACACCTATTTTTACATCTCCTGCAGCTTTTGACTCCTGATTTTTTGAAGAGCTTGTGTCATTTGTTGCCCCGTTACTGTTTCCGCAGCCTGCCAGCATTGTTAGTGCCATTGCACTAACAAGACCAAGGCTTACCAGTTTCTTCATTTTAAGTTTCATACTTTTCTTCCTCCCTATTCCTGGTGAATATATCTTTAACACACTATGTGCTAAATTCTTAATTATCTCGGTAACATCTGTGAGCGATAGTTTGCGCTCGCGACATAAACTACTACAAGGAAAAATACCGCACTGATTATCTGTGTGATTCCATATCCTGATGTTGAATCAATAAGCAGATCCAGTATGTTATTTAAAACAATATATGAGAATCCTCCGACTACGGCCGCATATATCTTTGATCTCGCACCTCCCGAAATCGGCATGCCCCCAAAAACAATTGCCACCATGATGTTCATTCCAATATCACCTGCTGTAGTGGTTGTAACCGACGGTGTATATACAAGGGTCATAAATGCTCCTATTCCAACGCCTATTCCTGCCATTAAAAAACCTAAAATAGCATAATTATTGTATTTAATACCCGAAAGTTGGGCACATACAGGGTTTCCACCCACAAATTTCTCTCTTCTTCCAAATTTCGTATAGTTAAATATGAAAATACAAATTGCTACCCAGACTACAAGTACTATCACTTTGAATACTGATGTATCAAGGGACTTTACTACTGCACTCGGAATGCTTATTCCGCCTACCGCACCACCTTTTGTCGTAATAATCTGTGATGCAATAGCTGACAAAACAGACATCATAGCAACTGTTGTAACAAAGACCGGAATATGAAATATTGATGCCAGAACCGAATTCAGTAAAGAGCATCCAATTCCTGCAAGCATGATAACCAGTATCATCCATCCAATATTTTCTGTCGCATTATATGTCATAACCCCCAGTGTCGCCGCAAACAAAGTCGCTGCTCCTAAACTGATATCAAAAGAACCCAGCGTATATATAAAAATTGCCCCTGTTGCTACAATTGATAATACAATGCCCTCGTTAAATACGATTTTAATGTACATATCCAGACGATACCCTTTGCTGCTTACAATCCCGCAAAAAATAGCAAAAAGGACTATAAGTGCTACAAAAGGCAATGTCCCTATTATCATTTTTTTACTTTTTGTCATCCTTCCTTTGCCTCCTAAATCATATATTCGATGATCTGTGAATCAGAAAGATTTTCACTTCTTTCAAATTCCATTGTAATTTCTCCATCTTTCATGATGAGCACTCTGTCGCTCATTCCTATGAGTTCCGGTAATTCTTCACTAATCATCAGAATGGATTTTCCTTCATTTTTCAGTTTTACCATCAGCTGATACATAGCCTGTTTAACTCCGATGTCAACGCCTCGTGTCGGACAGTCAAGAATGAGGATTTCGCTTCCGCAGCCTATCCATTTTCCAAAAACAACCTTCTGCTTATTTCCACCCGAAAGCTGTGAAACTGACTGTTCTCTTCCCGCACATTTAATAGACAACTCTTTAATCTGATTATCTACATATTTCTTTTCTCTGTTTTTTAATACAAGAAAATCTTTTATTGCAAACTCGCTCATTCCGGCAATTGAAATATTATCCTCTATGCTGGCATTCAAACACAATGACTCAACATCTCTGTCTTTTGAAACATATCCGAGTCTCTTTTTCATTGCTTTTGAAGGACTGTCAATGATTGTTCCATCGCTTACCGAAACACTTCCCGATTCAGGCTTTAACGCTCCGAAACACACTTTTCCAAGTGAATGCATTCCACAATGCGCCAGACCGCCGATTCCTACTATTTCGCCTTTTCTTACCTGAAAAGATATATCTTTAAGTCTGTCTCCATAAACAAGATTCTTAACATCCAGTGCTACCTGAGGCTGTGAAGTTGCTTTAAAATCACTTCTGTAATAATCGCCCTGAAGCTCTCTTCCTATCATGCTCGCACGAATAGCACCTGCCTCAAACTCCTCTTTCTCAAATGTTCTTATTATCTTTCCATCTCTTAAGACGGTTAATGTATCACAGACATCCATTATCTCATCCAGATCATGTGAAATAAAAATAACGGATTTGTTTTCCTTCCGGAAACGATTCATGATATCGTACAGTACCTGTCTTCCGTCATGTGACAGAGCCGTGCTTGTCTCGTCTATTACCAGTATTTGTGGCTGTTTCATTACCACCTTCGCAATCTCAACCAGCTTTCTTGTCTGAAAATCCAACTGCTGCATCTGCATATCGCCTGTCACATCATTTACTCCGATGTTTTTCATAACCTCAGTTGCATCAGCATTCATTTTTTTTCTGTTCACAAGCCCGAATTTGTTTTTATATTTTTCAGTCTCTGCAAGAAAAATATTTTCTGCAACTGTCACTCCCTGTATCGTTCCGCTTTCCTGAACGATCATTCCTATTCCTCTATGTAATGCATCAATCATGCTCTGTGGCTTCCACTCCTGCCCTTTAAAAAACATCTTACCGCTATCGCATGGCTGCATTCCAGCTACTATAGAAGTAACTGTAGATTTTCCTGATCCATTCTCTCCGATAAGTCCTCTGATTTCTCCCGGATATACCGAAAGCGATACATCATTTAAAGCTACCGTACTTCCAAATTTCTTATTCATGTTTTCAACTTTTAAAATTGGTTCACTCATTTTTATCACCTCGTCTTTACTGTTATTATAGGTTTTGATTAATAATCATGTGATTTTGTTTTTTATCTGTTTCAGTCTACTTTTTAATATTTTTTGCTTTACAATTTTCTCAAGCCCGGTTTTCTATTCTCTTTGTCAAAAAACAGATTAAAAGTTATATGTTTTTATTGATTTTTATATTCCATTCATGTTTTAATTTATATATAATCAAATTTTTAATTAATACGGAGGTTTTTATGTCAGAGAATTACTATCTTATTTCAGATAACGATACGCATATGCCAATCCGCTGTACAATGCAGCGCTTTGACCATTTACGTCAGCACATGCACGATTTTTTTGAGCTTTCAATGATCGTGTCCGGAAACTGCTCGTTACAGCTTGATGACCATATCTATAGTCTTAAAGCTGATGACGTATTCTGTGTTGATCCATTGATGCTGCATGAACTACATGGTGTAAACTGCGTAATTGTAACCATATTATTCAACCAGTCTCTGTTTACGCAGATTCTTCCGATACCCTCTCACCCTCGTTTCTTTTGTGTCAGCACGGTATCTGAACACCCGGAAGCAATTTCTGAACTACGCTCTCTGATTGCACATATAATAAAGACCAACATTGATAAAAAAGAGGGATATGAGCTGCGAAACTGGGCTTACATATATAAAGTTATGGATATTTTTTATAGAAATTTCCGTATAAAGCTCTCTACTGCAAAGGAAAAGAAAAACCACAAATATGCTATGAGACTCTCTGAAATATCTCAGATTATCCAACAGCGCTATACAGAAAATATTACATTAAAAGAATTGGCTGATGAAGTTCATTTATCGGTACCATACCTGTCAAAATTCTTTGTAGAATATTATGGAATGAATTTTTTGAGTTATCTAAATCAGTACCGCCTCATGCATGCCGTGCAGGAACTGTCTACAACCGATAAAAATATTGATGAAATTGCCATTGACAGTGGTTTCTCAAGCAGTCATGCATTTGTCTCTCTTTTCAAAAAGCAATATGATATGCTGCCAAAAGAATACAGAAAAGAACAAAAAAGCAATAAAGAGAACTCTCCCCAGCAGATTGAGCAGCATAACTATATTGCCGGACTCAAAAAATACTTAATAAATGACATATCGTCCAATGTTACAACTCCGACTGCTGACCGCATAATAGATTTTTCCGTTTCCGGAAGTACGATACATCTGATAAACACCTGGAAAAAAATGATGACTGTAGGTCGCGCAAGCGATATACTGATAAGTGATGTACAGCAAATGCTAACCCAGTTGCAACTGGCTGTAGGTTTTGAGTACATCAAATTATGTGGTGTTTTTTCGGATGATCTACATGTGTACACCGAAATGCCAAACGGCTCACCTGTATATAGTTTTTCGTATCTTGATAAAATACTTGATTTTGTAACAGACAATAATCTAAAGCCATGGATTCAGTTATCATATATGCCCGAAAAACTGGCAAAATATCCAAACAAACGATTATTCGGCTCAAATGTCAGTCAGCCAAATTCTGTCTCTTCATGGTGCCAGCTCGTTTTAGAGTTCTTACGCCACATAGCTGCCCGATATGGTCTTGATGTAATCAAAACATGGAAGTTTGGTCTTTGGAACCAGCCAAACACAGACAATAATCTTTTTGGATTTTCAAAAGAACAGGATTTTTTTGAATTTTATAAAGAAACATATATTTGTCTAAAAGGCTTCTGTAATGACTTGGAATTTTGTCTGCCTCCGACTTTCTATATAGTCTCAGATGAATACGAGAATTGGTATTTACATTTTCTTGACTGGTGCAGGAGCAACGGCTGTGTTCCAGACAGTCTCAGCTTTACTTACTACGACACAAAGCTTATGAATACAAACAATCACACAAAAGAATCATTCGGATTTGTTTATACTATGAGCCTTTCCGAATCACCTGACGGACTTAAGGATTTTGTCATGCAGGTGCTGAGAGAACGCCGCCAGTTAAAACTTGGCAATATGCCTATATACCTGTCAGAATGGAATAATACGCCAAGTCAGCAGGACCTGCTTAATGATACCTGTTATAAATCCTGCTATATAGTAAAAAACATACTTGAAAACTATGACCGACTAAGCAGTTTTACATATCAGGCGCTTACCGATCTCATGGCCGATGCAGCTCTTCCAAACAAATTATTCTTTGGTGGACTTGGTCTGTTCACTACAAACGGCATTCCAAAAGCAAGCTATAATGCCTACACACTTTTACAGCAATTAGGTGACGAGTTTCTCGGGCGTGGTGACGGATATTTTATTACACGAAAAGATACAAGCTATCAGATAATGCTCTATAATTATCAGCATTTTAACTATCTGTATGCTAACGGCGAGAGATTTGACATGACAGAAACCGACAGATATACCGTATTTACAGACTCCGAACCTGTTACTGTCAAATGTAAGCTATCTGATATTCCCGAAGGACATTACAAAGTATCCGATACATACATAAACCGTTCACACGGCAGTTCTTTTGATCAATGGATTGCCATGGGCGCATTAGAGCCTACCACTCCACATGAATTTGATCTGCTAAAAAAGGCATCCACCCCCGGATTCCATCAAAGATTAGCCGATGTAACCTCTGATGGTATTCTAGAGTTGAATGCCACATTAGACTTATTGGAAGTCCGTCTGATACAAATTGTTCCGTTATTATAAGATAGCTAATAAATCTGAAAACGTATGGATTGGATATGTCACATTTTTATGAGTGCCGGCAGCTCCAATCCCTGCACTTTCAAAGCCCCCTGCATATGCAGCTTCTATTCCGGCAAGCGCATCCTCAACAACCATACAATTCTCAGGTTTCTCACCAAGCATTTCAGCAGCTTTTAGGAACACTTCCGGATCAGGTTTTGATTTTGTAATGTTCGTTCCATCGCTTATCGCATCGAAATAATCCCCCAGACCTATTTGTTTTAATATTTTCTTTGTATTCTTGCTGCTTGATCCTATCGCAAGCTTATAGCCTCGCTTTCTTAATTCATCAAGTGTGTCCTTTACCTCAACCGATAAATCCGCAGGAGACATTTGATCAAGTAAATGCACATAGCTTTCATTTTTTCTTGCTGCCATCTGCGTTTTCTCCTCCTGCGTATATTCCCTGAATGCTCTCTCTAATATGATATCAAGGCTATCCATCCTGCTGACCCCTCTTAATCGGTCATTTATTTCTTCATCAAAATATATTCCCTCTTCATCTGCCAGCTTCTTCCATGCCTGAAAATGATATTTGTCCGTAAAACATATAACTCCATCAAGATCAAAAATAACTGCGTTTAATTTATTCATGAGATACCTCCTAGCAAAGCTTTTTCTTTTGGTTCTCACGATAACAAAAATAAAGACAGCTTTTTAGCCTCTCATTAGACTAAAAAACTGTCCTTATTTTCTCATCACTTATTTTCTATCCTGTATCGCCTTGGTGTCACACCATATCTGTTTTTAAACTGCTTAAAGAAATAGCTCTGGTTCTCATACCCTACATCAAGAGCAATTTCCTCAATGGTAAGGTCTGTATCCATTAACAAATGCTCTGCCATCTGAAATCTTTTTCTTTGCAGAAGCTCCTGAAAATTGTATCCGGTTTTTTCTTTTATCAGCTTACTCAAAGTTGTCATTGACTGATGCGTTTCCTCTGCAATTCTTGTCAGACTGGCATTTTTACAGTCACTGTTAATATATCCGAGCACTGCCTGGACTACAGTCTCCTTATAGTCCATAGAAGAGTTATGACTAAGATTTTCCAGATGCTTCAGCAGATACAAAAATACAATTCCCATAGAATATTGGTTTATAATATCTTCGTCAGCATATCCGTGCAGCATTGATTCCACCATATTTTCCATAAGGTTTTCAACCTGTTCATTTTCCTGCAGTCTGAACAGCAGATAATGTGAAACCGGATCTTTTTGCCTGAATACACCTGTCACAAACCTGGCAAGGACATTTTCTTCACCGAGCATTGATAAAGGTATCTCAAAGAATTCCGGCAGTGCGATAAAATTGATACCGATGTCCTGATAATCCGCTCTTTTTATTGAATGCACCACCTGCTGGTTCAGCATCAGGACATCTCCCTTATGAAGTACTAATTCTTTTCCTTCTATATAATGCGTAATACTGCCCTGGACCACATACATAATCTCTACATAATTGTGTCTGTGTTCCGGGAAATCAACAAAACGGCTATGCGGACGTACTGTAATAAGCTGTCCTCTGCGAAGCAGCCGTTCCCTGTCTATTTCCTCTAGCTTTTCGTTCACATACAATTGTCTTTCAATGTTACCCTGGCCGTCCAGATATTTCTGTTCTTCTTCCGATACCTTCATTAGTTCATCTAACAGTTTCTGTTTCATATAATATTCCCTTCGTATAATAGCAGACAGGTCAAATTCACCGGTAATGATGAGTCATCGCGTCAATAATATCTTCATATTTTACTAATGACACATTTCCCATCTCTGCTGCCTTTTCCATGCACCTTTTTGTAAATCCGGTTTTTGAGAACAGGAAATAATGTATTTTCGTGTAACAAAATAATCCACTGCGTTCTATCAGTGTTTCCATAAATACTGCGTACAGATTTCCTCAAGAATTCTGCCCATATAATCATTGAGTTCATGCACAGCCCACAAATAATTTATATAATATCCATTCTTATTTCATCAATAATACTTTTATCGCTTATCTTGTGAATTTCAGTTCGTGTGATAAAAAACACAATTCCTATCAAAACAAATATACCACAAAACAATGCCGCCCACGGAATATGATACAATACCGGAAAAGCCTTCCGAATAGATAAATTAATTAAAAACGGAATGGCAATTCCAAGTATCACTCCAGGAACAAGTGCATTTACAACACAAAAACACTTTCACTATATAACATCCTGCAAAGTGATTTATTTGTCATTCCAACACTCTTTAATACTGCAAACTCACGGCTTCTGATTCTGATATTTGTCGTCAGCGTACTAATTACACTTGTAAATCCCATAAGAACGAGCAGGATAACAAAACCATACATCACAATTTCAACAAGAACGCTATATTGAGCATTTTAACCATAGCATCTGTGCGGGCAATTCTCACGGTATATCCCTGCTCTACATAAGAATCCTCTGCTACAATCGGAAAATATTCATCCATGACGCTTCTGGCATATTCCGTATAATCATCCTCATCTGATGGCATACTAAACCAGTCACAGCTCCTTGCATCCGCATCAGGTACGACAATTCTGACCGGGTATGGTGTCAATTCCCAAAAACCATATTCCTTTAAATCAGCCTGTTCTAAAATACCTCCAATTGTAAAGGTGTTCTTCTCATTGGCTGCGTTTATCAAGGAAATCTGTGTCACATCATCTTTAAAAGGTTTTATCGACGTATACTCTCTATTGTCATTATATTGGTAAGTATTCAGCAAAAGTATACTTCCATTTTTCCCCCTCGTTTATGATTAATCAGATTACTACATGCTACGCATGCATCGATGATACCTTTTGACCCTTTAATCATTATATCAAGTCTCAGTAATCCTCTCAATGACTTTTCTCCACTTTACAGGAGTCACTCCAAGAACAGAGATATCCGTTCCATAGTTCCAAAACCGCCAGGAAAGATATTTGCAATCTTTAAAAAACCAATTGGTGCACATCTCTTTTAGAAGACAATAATTGTTCTTTTCTCATGACAAAAATCTCCTTTTTCATTGATTTGAGACAGATAGGAAAAAGCCGGATTGGAATGTACACATTCCAATCCGGCTAAATGTTCAGTCAATAATGTTTCATAAATTTTCAACAACTTCCGCTGATTTCTTAATAATTCTCTTCGTGCACTTCAAAATAGCTCTGCGGATGATTACATACCGGACATACCTCAGGTGCTTTTGTTCCTACCACAATATGTCCACAGTTACGGCATTCCCATACCTTAACTTCGCTCTTTTCAAATACCTGTGCAGTTTCAATATTTTTAAGAAGTGCACGATATCTCTCCTCGTGATGCTTCTCAATCTCTCCTACGGCTCTGAATTTTGCTGCAAGTTCAGGAAAACCTTCTTCCTCAGCTGTTTTAGCAAATCCTTCATACATATCTGTCCACTCATAATTTTCGCCCTCAGCAGCTGCTGCCAAATTTTCCTTTGTATCACCGATTCCTGCTAATTCCTTGAACCACATCTTTGCATGTTCTTTTTCATTATCTGCGGTCTTTAAAAATAATGCTGACATCTGTTCATAGCCTTCTTTTTTTGCTACAGAAGCAAAATAGGTATACTTATTTCTTGCCTGAGACTCCCCTGCAAATGCTTCCTGTAAATTTTTTTCTGTCTGTGTTCCTGCGTATTTGTTCGCTGCCATTTCTTTTACCTCCGTTTTCTTCACTACTTTTTCAAAATCTGATACCGGATGCTTGCACAAAGGACATATAAAATCATCCGGTAATTCTTCGCCTACATATTCATATCCACAAATTCTGCAACGCCATATCGTCTGACCATCCTCCGTTTGTCCAACTGCCTGTGGCTTAGGTTTAATATTATTCTGATAATACTCGTATGTTAGAGAAGGAATATCACTTAAAACTTCCATGTCAGTTATCTCACCAATGAACATTGTATGCGAACCTAAATCTTCTGTTTTATTAACAGTTACAGAAATGTATGCATTGGTACCTTGTGTAATATAATAAATACCATTTGTACCCCTGGCACACTTTTCAAATGTTTCAAACTTATTGGTATCCCTTCCTGATTGAAAGCCAAAATGTTTAAATAATTCAAATTGTGCATTCTGATTCAGGACTGATACTGTAAACTTTCCGGTTCTTTCAATCATGTCATGCGTATAATTTGATTTGTTAACACAGATACTTAACTGGTTTGGTTCTGAAGCTGCCTGAATTGCTGTATTAATAATACATCCATTGTCTTTTTCGCTTTCCCTGGCAGTTAGTACAAACAATCCGTAACTCAACTTATACATTGCCTTTTTGTCCATGCTATTCCTCCTTTTCCTTCTCCCTGCATTTCAGACAAATACCTTTAAACAAAATATCATAATCCACAAATTTAATTCCATGAGTGTTATGAATTTTTTCCAGCAAGTTCGGTATTTCATCCATATCCACATCTGAAACACTGCCACATTTTATACACCTGACATGGTAGTGATTAGTCAATGTAAAATCAAACCGATTCGGTCCATCCGGGACTTCAATTTTTCTTAAAGCACCTTCTTCTATCAAAATATCAAGGTTTCTATATACCGTTCCTTTTCCGATTGTAGGATATGCTTCTTTTATAAATTCATACACTTCATTTGCTGTAACATGCCTTTTCATCTCATATACAGCATTTCGTACGAGGTCTTTCTGAATAGTATTTCTTCTATTTGCCATGCATCCTCCTTATTAGGACTCATTCTTAATAAGGATTTTATATCATTTTAAACCTTTTGTCAATAAAAACAGTAATAATTCTTGCTATTCTTTTTTTCATCAATTAATACCAATTTGCTTCATCAATTCAAATGGGCGAAGTTCTCCCGACAACACTTTTTCATAATGCTCTAAAAATTCTTTTTGTGACATTATCGCCGGACAACCATAATCATCCCATTCTCCACGATTTTTCTTAACATCACTCCCCTCACGCTGATGTTTCTCTTTCTTCTCAATCTCTGCCTGTGCCATAGCTGCATATAACTCAATTATCGTAAACGCACCATAGCGAGTACTCCTTAAATTTTACAGCCGT
>UMII01069188.1_pt1 | contig 20684 bp, 17 predicted proteins | sample 1965731 | NCBI WGS metagenome assembly UMII01 (sample SAMEA4836118, study PRJEB28245) | human gut metagenome | biome: gut microbiome; material: fecal sample | place: Denmark | collected 2008
CTATTAAGAGGAAATGAATAACAAAATTCGTGTGAGAGGAAATCGGTATGAGACATCTGGTAATAACGATTGGCTGTGAATACGGCGCCAAAGGTAATGCCATAGGCAGAAAAATAGCAGAAGACCTCAATATCAAATTTTATAATCGTGAACTCGTGGACGAGATCATCGAAGAGGTCGGAATACCAAAAGAAATTATGGAAAAAGTTGAAGAAGGCGGCACGATCGCAGGTAAAGGTGCAGAGGGTGATGTCAGAGGATCCTTTTCAAAATATGCGGATCTGACAGATCGTGCGATTCATGTGCAGAAGCAGATTATCCGCAAACTGGCAGAGAAAGAATCCTGTGTGATCATCGGACGTTCTGCGGATTATATTCTCAAAGATTCCGATAAGATCAATCTTCTGAGGGCATTTATCTATGCTCCGGATGATGTAAGAATTCACAACATTATGGAGAGCCATAATCTTACAGAGAAGGATGCCAGAATTCTGCTTCTGGAAAAAGATAAGCGATATCACAAACGTCATCTGGCACTGACAGGAAGCAACCGTGGTGACCGTCACAATCGAAATATCCTGATTGACAGCTCTTATCTTGGGATAGAGGGAACAGCAGATTACATCGAGGAACTTGTCAGAAGAAAATTCGGAAGCGGGGAGGAATGAGTCTATGGGACAGAAAAAATCAGAATTTGATAAAGTATTCAGTGCATGGGATATTCTTGTGATCGCTTTCGGAGCTATGATCGGCTGGGGCTGGGTCGTATCTTCCGGAACATGGATCGATGCAGGCGGTGTTGTCGGTGCAGCACTTGCATTTGCGATCGGCGGTGTCATGATCTTTTTTGTCGGTCTTACATACGCAGAACTGACGGCTGCCATGCCACAGTGTGGCGGGGAACATGTATTCAGTTACAAGGCAATGGGGGCGACGGGTTCTTTTATCTGTACATGGGCAATCGTTCTCGGATATGTCGGTGTTACCTGTTTTGAGGCATGTGCATTTCCGACGATCATTACCTATCTGTGGCCGGGATTCCTCAAAGGTTATCTTTATACGGTAGCAGGATTTGATATTTATGCATCCTGGCTGATCGTGGCAATTATCGTAGCGTTTTTCATTATGATGATCAATATCCTGGGGGCAAAAACAGCAGCAGTACTCCAGACTGTTCTGACATGCATAATCGGTGGCGCAGGAATCCTTCTGATCGTAGCATCAGTGATTAACGGTAATGTGGACAATCTGCAGGGACAGATGTTTCTGGGTGAAACAACGGGAACAATGGTAAAAAATGTATTGAAAGTTGCCGTTATCACACCGTTTTTCTTTATTGGTTTTGATGTTATCCCGCAGGCGGCAGAAGAAATCAATGTACCGCTTAAAAAGATAGGTAAGATGATGATCCTGTCTGTTGTACTGGCAGTTGTATTTTATTCTTTCGTAATCTTATCTGTAGGATATGTCCTGAACCCGGCGGAAATAGCACTTTCCCAGAGTACGACAGGCCTTGTTACCGCGGATGCCATGGCGAAAGCTTTTGGAACATCCGTGATGGCGAAAGTCATCATTGTAGGCGGTATGTGTGGTATCGTGACTTCATGGAACTCCTTTATGATCGGTGGTTCCCGTGCTTTATACTCCATGGCAGAATCCTACATGATTCCGAAGGTGTTTGCAAAACTTCATCCGAAGCACAAAACACCGGTAAATGCACTGATTCTGATCGGTATTCTTACCATGCTTGCTCCTTTTGCAGGACGTGTCATGATGGTGTGGATCTGTGACGCAGGAAACTTCGGCTGCTGTCTTGCATACTGTATGGTTTCGATTTCATTCCTGATTCTTCGGAAAAAAGAACCGGATATGCCAAGACCTTACCGTGTTCCGGCGTACAAATTTGTCGGAACCATGGCGGTGATCCTTTCTGGATGTATGGTACTCGTATACTGTATTCCTGGTTCCGGCGGTAGTCTGATCATGCAGGAATGGATGATGGTTGGTGCGTGGAGCCTGCTCGGAATTGTGTTCTTTGCAGTCTGCAAACTGAAATATAAAGAAAAATTCGGCAGTCTTATTGAGATCATTTCTGATGAGGATGCAGCATCTCTGATGCCGGAGGCTGATGATAAAGAACTTGATCTGGTTATTGATGCAGCAATTGACCGTGTACTCTCGAGAATGCCGGCATGACGTCAGATAAAAATAGATATAAAATGAGAAAAGAGGCAGATTATGAATCCGTTTGAATTTTTTATACCACAGAATATTATCGTTGGGGCAGGTACGCTTGTGCGGCTTCCGGAATGTGCACAGAAACTGGGAGGAACCCATGCCATGCTGCTGTCAGGACCGACACTTCGTAAGATGGGAATTGTGGATAAAGCAGCAAAATATCTCGAAGATGCCGGCATGAAGGTGGATATCTTTACGGAAATAGAAGCAAACCCGTCAGTAACGACTGTAGAAAAGGCAACAACTGCATTTAAAGAAGTCGGGGCAGATTTTATTGTGGCGCTGGGCGGCGGCTCTCCAATGGATGTTGCCAAGGCTGTCGGTGTAACCGCAAAATACGGTGGCAGCATTACAGAATATGAAGGGGCACATAAAGTGCCTGGAAAAATTATCCCACTCATTGCGATCCCGACGACAGCAGGCACCGGTTCAGAGGTCACTGCGTTTTCGGTTATCACAGATCACAGCAGAGATTATAAACTGACAGTATTCAGTTATGAACTTTTTCCTTCTTATGCAATACTGGATCCGGAGCTTCTGACATCTGCACCGGCCTCTGTGGCGGCAGCATGTGGAATCGACGCATTTATTCATGCAGAAGAGGCATATGTTTCTACAGCAGCCTCTCCGTTTTCGGATGCCATGGCTGAGAAAGCGATGGAACTGATCGGTAAAAATATCCGCCGGTTTGTCGCAAGACGTACGGATCTGGAGGCAGCAGAGGCAATGCTGACCGGTTCACTTTTTGCCGGAATTGCTTTTTCCTTTGCCCGTCTTGGAAATGTACATGCAATGAGCCATCCGGTAAGTGCTTTCTTTGATGTACCACATGGAGTGGCAAACGCAGTACTGCTTCCGGTGATCGCAGAATACAATGCACTGGCAGATCATGGCAGATATCTGACCATCTATAATTATATCAGTCCGATTCCGGCATATGAGGATGAATTTGAGCCGTTGATGCTGGTAGATGCAATCCGTGAACTGAATGAAGATATCGGAATTCCGGAGGATCTGACAACAGCGATCCGTCAGGCGGCAAAAGGCAGAGAAGTTTCTGATGAAGAAATCGAAAGCAAGATCGATGCCATGGCAGATGATGCGATGAAGAGCGGAAACATTGCCGTCAATCCAAGAGCTTCACAGAAGCGGGACATCGTAAAACTTTATCATAAGGCAATATAATAAGAGGGAAGAATGCCGAGGCATTTTTGAAAAGTATTTTTGTGACATGCAGATATATTTCATGTGAGATGTATCTGCATGTTTTGTTCTTGCAGGAAAGACATGGGAGATGGTATACTTTTGTCGATAAGATAGAAAAAAGTTCACAGGGGGGAAAACATGGAGCTTTTTGAATTTTATAATAAAATAGAAGAATATCAGAATCAGAAAAACAATATTCTGGCTACGGTGCTTGAAGGGGAAAACAGCGGAAGCCGCTATTTCTTTTCAAAGGGAGACCTTATCACAGTGTATGGTGACGGTGCGATCCCGGATGAACAATTAAAAGAGATCGCACAGGCACAGCAGAGCCGGATCACAGAGGCTGATGGTCAGAAAGTATTTGTGGAAGCATTGAAACAGCCGGCGCATCTGGTGATCTGTGGGGCAGGACATGTATCGCAGCAGGTGATCCTGCTTGCAGCCAAAGTCGGTTTTCATGTGACAGTACTGGAAGACCGTCCGAGTTTTGCCGGAGAAGCAAGAAGAATGGGGGCGGATCGGGTGATCTGCGACAGTTTTGAGCATGGACTTGATCAGATTCCGGACAGAGAAGATACGTATTTCCTGGTTGTGACCAGAGGACACCGGTATGATAAGGAATGTCTGGACATTATATTGAAAAAACCACACTGCTATGTTGGTATGATGGCGAGCCGTGGACGTGCGGCACTTCTTAAGAAACAGATGGAAGAAGAAGGTATCGACAGGAAACTGCTGGATGGAATCCATACGCCGGTAGGTATGCCGATTAATGCCGAGACACCCGAAGAGATTGCGATATCTATCGTATCTGAACTCATTCATGAAAAGAACAGTCTTCGCAAAACAAGCGGATACAAAAAAGACCTGATGGAATACCTGACCGGAAGAAAGAAAGCAGAAAACGGAATGGCACTTGCAACGATCATTGAAAGACGGGGATCGGCACCGAGGGAAATCGGGACAAAGATGCTGGTCCTTGCCGATGGAATGCTCATCGGCACGATCGGCGGCGGCTGTATGGAGAGCGAAGTGCAGCATCAGTGTCTGCGCCTTATTCATGACGGAGACAGAAAAGGAAGAATCTTTAAAGTAGATATGACCGTTTCCGAGGCAGAGGAAGAGGGGCTTGTCTGCGGCGGTACCATACAGGTATTTCTGGAAGTTCTGTAGATTTCTTTGAGGCGAAACATTTGTTCGAAAATAATAAAATTTAAAATACAACTATATACAGAACTGTGCTATAATACATGTATTCAATAAAAGAGATACGTAATCGCAGGGAAAGCAGAAGATATTTTCCTGTGAAGAGAATATGGAGGATGAAGATATGAAGAAAAGAAACTTAATGGTTGCGTTACTTTGCAGCATGTGTCTGGCAGTCAGCTCTCCTGTCCCGGCAATGGCTGACGGCACGAAGGTCGTAACGCTTGGTGCAGACCTTACACAGGATCAGAAGAATACAATGATGAAATACTTTAAGGCAGATTCCAGTCAGGTACAGGTCATCACTGTTACAAATCAGGATGAGCGCGATCTTCTCGGTAATTATGTTCCGAGTGAACAGATCGGAACAAGAACTTTAAGCTGTGCTTACGTAAAACCTACCCAGTCAGGCGGTATCAAGGTTCGTACCGCGAACCTCAATTACGTAACCTGTAATATGATCGCGACAGCACTTTCTACAGCAGGTGTTAACAACTGTGAAGTTGTTGCGGCATGCCCGTACGAAGTATCTGGTACAGGTGCGCTTACCGGTGTCATGAAAGCATACGAATCTGCAAGCGGACAGGCTCTGGATTCCACAAAGAAAGACCTGGCTGCGAAAGAAGTCGTTGTTACAGGAAATGTCGGACAGCAGGTTGGCCAGGACAATGCAACCAATATCATCAATCAGGCGAAAATGCAGATCATCGGTGACAATATTCAGAATGCTGATGAGATCTACAACATTGTAAACAACATTGCTGTTCAGAACGGAATCACTTTAAGCCAGGATGAGCTTGACACGATCGTTTCCCTTCTGCAGCAGATCGCACAGCAGAACTATGACATTCAGGAAATGAAGAAAACTCTGGAAGATATCCAGCAGAATCTTGAAGACAGCAAGAACGGAACTTCTTCTGATGACAGTTCAGATGACGATGCAGTGGATGAAGGCGAGGACATTACACAGGACGTTGACAGCGGGGCGCTTGGAGATGATGTTAAACAGACTTCCACAGAGGATGCTAATCTTGCAAAAGATACAGGTGCAGATACCAACCAGACCGAGAATACAGATTCTTCCGATGACAGCGGAGATTATAATATTCCGGAAGCAACAGGTGATGGAACAGACGCAGGAACAGACGAATCCGGTGAAGGTACAGATGAAACGGCAGACAATACAGAAGATACTTTAAATACAGATGATCTTTCCGAAGAAAGCAAGGCAAAATTTGATCAGGCGAAACTCTTCTGCAAGGGTGAGTATGAAGGCGATCTTGCAGTACTTCAGTCTGTAGTAGAGAATGTGACAGAGCCGCCGGTAACACTGGATCAGGATGTTGCAGAAAAACTCAGCCAGAAGGTTCTGGAAACTTATCTGAATATTCTGAAAGATGCAGGCGCTACCTATGTACCGGATGGAACAGAAGTTTATCTGTCCACTGAGCTTAATATGATGAATAAGGAATTAAAGACGATCTTCAGCACGGAGACAGATCCGGCAGAAGATGATATTCTCTACAGCGTAGATCCGGAAGTGCGACAGAAGATGTATGACGATACACTGAATTTCTTCGTAAAACTTTATGGAGAAGATGTTCAGACAGAGAGTACAGATACGCAGAATGTGTCTGAAGATACTGCTTCCGGGGAGAATACAGAAGAATACACTGAGGATTATACAGAATAAATCTGGCTGATCTTACAGGTCAATGCAAAAAGGATGCTTCGGCATCCTTTTTTGTCTTCTATGAACAGACTGTGAAAAAGTGGAAATTCCTGTCTGGTTGTGGTAAAATAGAAGAAGTTTTTATCTTAAACAGGTATAAATGGATGTAAAAGGAAGAAAAGTTCCGAAAGGAGATACGATATGAGTCTGGCAGTGGTTACACTGAAAAAAGGAGAAGGACGTTTTTTGAAGTCCGGCGGAATGTGGGTATTTGACAATGAGATCGCATCAGTCATGGGAAGCTTTGTAAACGGAGATATTGTGCTTGTACATGATTTTGACGGTTATCCGCTCGGCAGAGGGTTTATCAACAGAAATTCCAAGATTACCATTCGCCTTCTGACAAGAAATGAAAACCAGAAGATTGATGAAGACTTCTTTGAGAAACGTGTACGCGATGCGTGGGAATACCGCAAAAAAGTTACGGATACTTCAAGCTGCCGTGTAATTTTTGGCGAGGCAGACTTTTTCCCGGGACTTGTCGTTGATAAGTTTGAGGATGTGCTGGTCGTGCAGTCTCTTGCACTCGGAATAGACCGCTGGAAAGAACTGATTCTGGATCTTATTAAGAAAGTTCTCTCTGAGGACGGTATTACAATTCGTGGTGTTTATGAGCGAAGCGATGCAAAAGTCCGTAAACAGGAAGGTATGGAACTGTACAAGGGATTTATCGGAGAAGAATTTCCGACACTTGTCGAGATTCAGGAAAACGGTGTCAGATATCAGGTCGATGTCAAAGACGGACAGAAGACAGGATTTTTCCTTGATCAGAAATATAATCGTCTTGCGATCCAGAAGCTGTGTAAAGGTGCGCGAGTACTGGACTGCTTCACACATACCGGTTCCTTTGCACTGAATGCAGGAATCGCCGGCGCGAAAGAAGTGACCGGAGTAGATGCATCTGAGCTTGCTGTTCACCAGGCACAGGAAAATGCGAAACTGAACGGTCTGGACAAAACCGTGAAATTTATATGCGAGGATGTCTTTGAATTGCTTCCGAAGCTTGAAGAGCAGGAAGAAAAGTATGATGTGGTCATTCTTGATCCACCGGCATTTACGAAATCCCGCAGTTCTGTCAAGAATGCAGTCAAAGGTTACCGTGAGATCAACCTTCGTGGAATGAAACTGGTAAAAGACGGTGGGTTCCTTGCGACCTGTTCCTGTTCCCATTTTATGGAATATGAGCTGTTTACAAAAACAATCGGCCAGGCGGCGAGAAGTGCACACAAGAGACTTCGTCAGGTAGAATACCGTACACAGGCACCGGATCATCCGATCTTGTGGTCTTCCGACGAATCCTATTACCTGAAATTCTATATCTTCCAGGTATGTGATGAGAAATAATCAGAGAAAATATAAAGTAGAAACAGATCACATAAAGGCAAAAGAATATAAGAAAGAAGGACTTACATGAGAGATAAGTTTAACAGATTTATGCAGGGGCGCTATGGAGTAGATGCGTTTGCACGTTTTACGATGGGTGTGGCACTTGTTGCGATCATCCTTTCGATTTTTTTCCGCAGCGGAAGCAGAATGGGGGCACTTCTTGATACGGTAGGACTTCTTGTTCTGCTGTATACATATTACCGCATGCTTTCCAGAGATATCCAGAAAAGATATCAGGAAAATGAAAAGTATCTTGCTGCAACTGCAAAAATCAGACAGCGTTTCAACAGAGAAAAGAGTATGATGAATCAGAGAAAGACACATCATATTTATTCATGTCCGGGATGCGGTCAGAAGATCCGTATACCGAGAGGTAAGGGCAAGATTGAGATCGAATGCCCGAAATGCCACACGAAATTTGTTAAAAGAAGCTAACAAAGCAGGTCGGCGCGACAGAGGGAGGAGACACAGTGTTTGGATATGTGGTAATGAACAAACCGGAAATCAAATTCAAAGATTTTGATATGTACCGTTCTTTTTACTGCGGACTGTGCCGGGAGCTGAAAGAGCGTTACGGTCTCAGCGGACAGATTACTTTAACCTATGATATGACCTTTGTGATTCTTCTGCTCAGCGGACTTTATGAGCCGCCGACAAAGAAAGGATCGACGCGCTGCATTGTACATCCGGTGCGCAGACAGCCGGTCAGAAAAAATGCGATTACTGAATATGCCGCGGATATGAATATTTTTCTGACTTATTACAAATGCAAAGATGACTGGAATGACGAAAGAAGTATTCCGGGATTTGCTTTCGGCAAACTGCTGGAAGGCAAAGAAAAGAAGAGCGAAAAACTCTGGGGCAAAAAGGTGCAGACGATTGTGTCCTGTCTGGATGAACTGTCTGCGCTCGAAAAAGAAAATGCGACAGATATCGATCGTGTGTCCGGCTGTTTTGGCAGGATTATGGCAGAAATCTTTGCATACAGAGAAGATGTCTGGGAACCGACTCTTCGACGTATGGGATTTTATTTCGGTAAGTTCATTTATTTGCTGGATGCCTATGATGATGTGGAAGAGGATGTCAAAAAAGGAAATTACAATCCATTTTCAAAAGATTATATAATAAAGGGGTTCGATGACCGGGTAAAGAATATGCTTATGATGATGATGGCAGAAACCTGCCGGGAATTCGAGAAACTTCCTATTATAAAATATACCGATATTCTTCGGAATATCCTGTATTCCGGAGTGTGGTGCAGATTTGAGACCGTTTCCGGGAAGCGGAAGAAAGAACAGGAGAAAGAACATGTTTGATCCATATAGTGTGCTGGGTATTTCCAGAGATGCCTCAGATGAAGAAATAAAAAAAGCATATCGTAAACTCAGCCGCAAATACCATCCGGATGCGAATATCAACAACCCGAACAAGGCGCAGGCGGAAGAGAAATTTAAAGAAGTACAGCAGGCTTACGAGCAGATCATGAAAGAAAAGGAGTACGGGACTTCCGGAAATTACAATTCCTATGGGGGATTCGGCGGCTTTGGCGGTCAGAGCCAGAGTACGTATCAGGATGAAGAAGCCATTCGCAGACAGGCAGCGGCAAACTACATCCAGAGTCAGCATTTTCAGGAGGCAATGAACGTACTTTCTTCCCTGAGTCAGAGAAACGGGCAGTGGTATTATCTGTCGGCAATGGCGAATATGGGGCTTGGTAATAATGTAAATGCAATGAACGATGCACGTACGGCAGTCAATATGGAGCCGGATAATATGCAGTACCGGATGCTTCTTCAGAGACTGGAAGGCGGAGGAAGCTGGTATCAGGAACAGCAGAATCCATTCGGCGGAATGCCGGTGGATGGAAGTGATTACTGCATGAAGCTGTGTCTTGCAAATATGTTCTGTGGTATGTGCTGCCCGGGCAGTGGTATATTTTGCTGCTGATCAGTTACTGTTGACTTCGTTCGCGACAACCTGGTCAAAATCCTGCCATAAAAAAATTGACATTTTATAAGAGTGATATTATTATAATGAATGTATTGCTGTACTAAAGTGTTATTGCATCAAAGAACAGCAAAAGGAAGAGCATTACAGGAGGAAATCATAATGAGTATTCGTATTGGTATTTTAGGTTATGGCAACCTTGGCAAAGGAGTAGAATGTGCAGTCAAACACAATCCGGATCTGGAGCTTGTTGCCGTATTTACACGTCGTGATCCTGCATCCGTAAAAATTCTTACAGATACAGCAAAAGTATATCATGTAGATGAAGCAGAAAAAATGAAAGATAAAATTGACGTTCTGATTCTCTGCGGAGGAAGTGCTACAGATCTTCCGGTTCAGACCCCGAAATATGCACAGTGGTTCAACGTTGTTGACAGCTTTGATACCCACGCAAGAATCCCGGAGCATTTTGCAAATGTAGATAAAGCAGCTTCCGAGAGTAATCATGTCGGAATCATTTCCGTAGGCTGGGATCCGGGAATGTTCTCCCTTAACAGAATGTATGCAAATGCAATCCTGACCAATGGTAAAGATTATACATTCTGGGGCAAAGGCGTGAGCCAGGGACATTCTGATGCAATCCGTCGTATAGATGGTGTCAAAGACGGCAAACAGTACACTGTTCCGGTTGAAGCAGCACTGGAAGCAGTCAGAAGCGGAAAGAATCCGGAGCTGACTACCAGACAGAAACATACAAGAGAATGCTTCGTAGTAGCAGAAGAAGGCGCAGATCTCGCACGCATCGAGCAAGAGATCAAGACCATGCCGAACTACTTCGACGAATATGACACAACCGTACATTTCATTTCCGAAGAAGAACTGAAACGTGATCACAGTGGTATCCCGCACGGTGGATTCGTAATCCGTACCGGCAAGACCGGCTGGAACGATGAAAATAACCATGTGATCGAGTACAGCCTGAAGCTGGATTCCAACCCGGAATTTACTTCTTCCGTTATCGTTGCCTATGCAAGAGCTGCATATCGCATGAGTCAGGAAGGGCAGAAGGGATGTAAGACTGTATTTGATGTTGCACCGGCATATTTAAGTGCACTGGATGGTGCAGAATTAAGAAAACATCTTCTTTAATTTTGTCTGGAAGATACTTACACAGATTAAAAAGCGAAATATTACAAAAGGGTGAAGCCGCTGGTTTCATCCTTTTGTTGTTTTGAACTATTAACAGTGTTTTACATTTTTTATTGACGGAAAGAAAAACATGCGATATAATACCTACATAATATTGTAACAAGATTGTAAAAAATAAGCATTTTTGTTTACAGAAAGAGGTTATGGATATGGGAAAGGTATGCAAAAAGTCATGGATCATGGGCATATTTTTAGGAGTAATGCTTTTTGCAGCAGGCTTTGCGTTTCAGGCGACAACTGTAGATACGCAGGCGGCAACGAACGGGTTCCGGACAATAAGTGGAAAGACATACTATTATAAGAATGGAAAGATAGTAAAGGGCTGGCTTACTCTTAATGGTAAGAAATATTATCTGAACAGAAGTACCGGTGTGCTCTATAAAGGCTGGATGAGAAGTGCAAAAGGAGCTTTACGCTATTATGATTCCAGAACCGGAGCAATGTATACAGGTTTTCAGAAAGTAGCCGGAAAGTATTATTACTTTAATAAAAAGACAGGATTTTCAGTCGGTGGATTTGTAAAATTCGGAAATAATTTTTACAGATATTTCAATACCAAAACTTATACGATGGCGACAGGCTGGATGACAAATAACAAGAACCAGAAATGGTACTTTGGAAGTGATGGTAAGATGTACAGAAGTCTTAATAAGATTGGCAGATATTACTATTACTTCGATGGAAAGACCGGAGCAGCAAGAGATGGTTTTGTGAAATCCTCAGCGGGTAATGTCAGATTTTTCCGCAGGAAATATTACCGGATGGCGACAGGCTGGCTGACAAATGGCAAAGGCCAGAAAAGATATTTCAAAAGTAATGGTGTAATGGTGGCAGGCAAGTATAAAGTAGACGGCAGTACATATTACTTTAATAAGAGTACAGGTATTGCAACCGGAGGATGGGTGACGATCGATGGAAGCAAATACTATTTTGATACAAAAACATTCAAAATGGTTACCGGCTCCAAAACAATCAATGGTGTCAGCTACCAGTTCAGTTCTACCGGTGCAATGATTTATGACGGTTCTTCAGATTCTGAAGCAGTGGATACATCATATTTCAAAAATGACCCGAAGCCTGTTGGACAGACCGGATCGAAGACAATCAAGAATTATCTGGCAGGTGCACTGAAGCCTGTAGGCCAGGCGCTTTATATCTGGGGTGGCGGCTGGTATGATTCCACGCTGAAGGGTGTGAAGTCAAACTGGCAGAAATTTTATCTGAGTCAGAGCAGCAGCTACAATTATAACAATTATCGTGATCTGAGTACGACTAACAGAGCAAAAGGGCTTGACTGTTCCGGATTTGTAGGATGGGCTGCATATCAGGTTATGCAGACAAGAAGTAATGTCGGATATGGATATACGGTTGTTTCCGGAGATATCGGCAACTATTATAGAAAGACACTGGGGTGGGGAACAGTTGTAAATCAGAATTACTTATCCCAGCACAATTACAAATTATATCCGGGAGATATCGGATACGATGACGGACATACATGGATCGTCCTCGGACAGTGTTCTGACAGGAGTGCGGTGATCATTCACTCTACACCGGATGCAGGTGTGCAGATTGCAGGTACCCCGACACCAGAAGGTAAATCCAGCAGCCAGGCGGCAGCGCTTGCGAAGAAATATATGTCCAGATATGCAGGATACAAGAAATATGAGTATCATACTACTACAGGTAATTTTATCCGTCGTGGTAATTACCTGAGATGGTATCCGGCTACACTTTCTGATCCTGATGGATTCAAAAGAAAGACTGCTGATCAGATCCTTAAGATCATGTTTGGCTTTTAAGTTTAAATAAGAAGTAAATATTACAAAGAGATTTCCTGAATATGGAAATCTCTTTCTTATGTAATAGGAAATTACTCCGTAATGTTCCTATTACATAAAAACGCTCCGCGAGGATGCGACCAGATGCATGAGGAACATGTCTGCTGAAGCAGACTGCATCTGGCGCGCAAAGCGTAACAAGTCCCTCAAAGATTGAGGGATTCAGGGAGTTTGAAGCGGACTTGTCCGCTTTGTTTTTTGCATAGTTTTTAATAAATGTTACAAAATATTAAACTTTTTAATGAATCCTACTTGCAATCGTAAGAAGTATATGTTAATATGTATAAGAACTTGAAAAAGATATTTCGTAAATGTTACAGAATATAGCAATTAAGATTATGAGGTGAGAAACATGAAGAAACGAATTGTTTGCCTGACGTTAGCGTTAATGATGACAGCAACACAGGTAGTCAGCGTAAGCGCATCACGAGAAGAGGAACTGAGAGAGGAACAGGCCGCAACAAGCGCACAGCTTGATGCAACATATGCCCAGATCGATCAGCTTTATTCTGCCAAGCAGCAGTTGCAGGATGAGATCAATACACTGGATGCAAATCTTGTAAACGTCATGGTTTCCATTCAGACATTAGAGGGAGATATCAGCAACAAGCAGGCTGATATCGAACAGACACAGGCAGATCTTCAGAAAGCACAGAATGCCAAAGACAAACAGTACGCAGCAATGAAACAGCGTATTCAGTATCTGTACGAAAAAGGTGGAAGCGATGCATGGTTCCAGATGATGATGAGTGCAGATAATCTTTCAGATCTTCTGACAAAAGCAGAATATACACAGAAGATGTATGATTACGACAGAAAGAGCCTTGAGACATATGCCAATACGATCGAACAGGTTACAAACCTCGGAAATCAGTACCAGCAGGAGAAATCCGAACTGGAAGGCATGAAACAGGAATATGAAGCTGAATCTGTAAATCTTCAGACTCAGATCGATACAAAGAAAGCCAACTCCGCAGACTGCGATAATGAAATTGCTTATGCACAGGAAATGGCAAATGAGTATGCAAACCTGATCCAGGAACAGCAGGCAGAGATTGAACAGCTTGAGGCAGAACGTATTGCAGCTGAAGAGGAAGCAAGACGTCAGGCAGAAGCAGAAGCCGCTGCCGCTGCAGCAGCAGAAGAAGCTGCACAGCAGGAAGATCAGACGGTATATGATGAAGAGGGCAATGAAGTAGATGCAGATGAAGCTGCAGAAAACGGTGACACCGTATATGATAAAGAGGGCAATGAAGTAGATCCGAGCGAAGTGACAAGCAGTGATGATGGTGTGGAGTATGATGAATACGGTAACGTAATCGACAGCGACAACACAGTTGATCCTGACAGTGTAAGTTCTTCATCCGGCAGTTCATCCAGTTCAGGCTCAGGCTCTTCAATCGTAGATTATGCAACACAGTTTGTTGGTAATCCGTATGTATGGGGCGGTACAAGCCTTACAGGAGGTGCTGACTGTTCTGGATTTACACAGAGCGTTTATGCACAGTTTGGTTACAGCCTTCCTAGAACATCTTATGAGCAGCAGAACTGGGGAACAGAGGTTTCTTATGCAGATGCTCAGCCGGGCGACCTGATCTGCTATGGTGGACACGTTGCAATTTACATGGGTAACGGACAGATTGTACATGCATCTAACTCCAGAGATGGTATCAAGATCAGCAATGATGCTACTTACAGAACAATCCTTTCTGTAAGAAGACCTTCATAAATAAAGAGCAAAGGCAGTTCCTTCGGGAACTGCTTTTTTTCTTGACTTTCGATAAATTAAGTATTAAAATGAGACAAAGCGCAACGGAGCACTTAATAGTTCCGTGCGCTCTTTTTTTGTTTCAGATAAATTCTGGAACGATTCACTTATGGTGATATGTTCCGAAAGGACATATGGATGAAAAATATACATTTCAGGAGGAAACGAAAATGAGAAAGAGCAAAATGTGGAGAATGATGACAGTTGCTGCAGTGGCAGCGTCCATGACATGTGGACTATTTGGAGTACAGAGCGTCAGCGCAGATGACAAGAAAACTCTGAAAGTTGCAATGGAATGCGGATATGCACCATATAACTGGACACAGCCGGACGATTCCAACGGTGCTGTCCAGATTTCCGGAAGTTCCGATTACGCATATGGATATGACGTTATGATGGCAAAGAAGATTGCCGATGAACTCGGATATGATCTTGAGATCGTAAAACTTGACTGGGATTCTCTTGTACCGGCTGTACAGTCCGGACAGGTTGACTGTGTAATTGCAGGACAGTCTATCACAAAAGAGCGCCAGCAGATGGTTGATTTTACAGATCCATACTATTATGCATCCATCATCACTCTTGTTAAAAATGACGGTGATTATAAAGATGCAGCAAGCGTAGAAGATCTCAAAGGAGCAACAGTGACATCTCAGCAGAATACGATCTGGTATGATTCCTGCCTGCCGCAGATCCCGGATGGCAACATCCTTCCGGCACAGGAAAGTGCACCGGCTATGCTGGTAGCGCTTGAAGCCGGCAAATGTGATGCGGTTGTAACAGATATGCCTACAGGAAAAGCAGCATGCGTAGCTTATCCTGATTTCAAACTTCTTGATTTCACAGGAACAGACGGAGAATTCGAAGTATCTGATGAAGACATCAACATCGGTATTTCCCTGAAAAAAGGAAACGATGAACTCAAAGATGCGATCAACGGTGTCTTAAGTGAGATGGCAGAGGATGATTTCAATAAAATGATGGATGAGGCTATTTCTGTACAGCCACTTTCCGAATCATAAAGGAGGAGCAAAATGCTGCCTGAGAGTTTTGGGGGAAGAATCATCTATCTTCTTCAGCAATATGGTTCTTCTTTTGCGAAGGGAGCCGGAGTCAGCATGTGGCTGGCGCTGGTGGGAACGCTTTTTGGATGTATCATTGGTTTTCTGGTTGGTATCGTGCAGACGATCCCGGTTGATAAGAATGACTCAACAGCCAAAAAGATCCTGATTAAAATTGTGAAATTTATTCTTGCCTGCTATGTGGAGTTCTTCCGTGGAACTCCGATGATGGCACAGGCGATGTTTATTTACTTCGGTAGTGCGGCTGTGCTTAATATCAATATGTCCATGTGGTTTGCGGCAATCTTTATCGTGTCGATCAACACAGGTGCATATATGGCAGAGACTGTCCGTGGAGGAATCCTTTCAATCGATCCGGGACAGACAGAAGGTGCAAAAGCAATCGGTATGACACATGTACAGACTATGATCAATGTCATTCTTCCGCAGGCACTTCGAAATATTATGCCACAGATCGGCAACAACCTGATCATCAACATCAAAGATACCTGCGTACTTTCCATTATCGGTACAGTTGAACTGTTCTATACGACCAAAGGTGTGGCAGGTGCACTTTATACATACTTTGAATCATTCACGATTGCGATGATCATTTACTTCATCATGACCTTTACCTGTTCCCGTATCCTGCGTGTGCTGGAACACAAGATGGACGGACCGGATAACTACGATCTGGCCACAGCGGATACACTGACACATACCAGCGGTATGTATTCTTACAGAGAAAGGAAGGATGACAGAGAATGAGTGAGACAATCCTTGAAGTACAGCATCTGGGAAAATCCTTCGGAAACAACGAAATCTTAAAAGATATTGATTTCTCTGTAAAACCAAAGGATGTTACCTGCATTATAGGACCATCCGGTTCAGGTAAATCCACACTGCTTCGCTGCATGAATCTTCTGGAGACGCCATCCTGCGGTGAGATCCGTTATCACGGAACAAATATCATGGACAAGCATGTAAACGTTCCTGAATACCGTTCAAAGGTCGGTATGGTGTTTCAGAATTTTAATCTCTTTAACAATATGACCGTTCTTAAGAACTGCACGGTCGGACAGGAAAAAGTCCTGAAAAAGAGCAAAGAAGAAGCGCACAGAAATGCGATGATGTATCTGGAAAAAGTTGGTATGGCACCGTATATCAATGCGAAACCGAAACAGCTTTCCGGCGGACAGAAGCAGAGAGTTGCGATCGCGAGAGCACTTGCGATGGAACCGGAGATCCTGCTCTTTGATGAGCCCACTTCCGCATTGGATCCGCAGATGGTCGGAGAGGTGCTGGAAGTTATGCGGACACTTGCAAAAGACGGTCTGACGATGATCATTGTCACACATGAGATGGCATTTGCCAGAGATGTGGCGAAGCACGTAATCTTCATGGGTGATGGAGTCATCGTAGAAGAAGGTACGTCTCAGCAGATCTTTGAAAATCCGCAGAAAGAACTGACAAAAGAATTTTTAAGCCGTTTCAGAAACGCATAAAGTTAAGATGTTTAGATAAAACAACCCTTCCTGTTGTTCAGCGTTCAACAGGAAGGGTTGTTTTTCGGTTAATAAGAATTGGCGGAATGATTTTATGCGTTGGTTCGACAGACAGAGTTGGTTTTCTTTTATGGCGTTCTTCAATCTGTTCATTCAGAAGTTCCATGGCAGATAAAGCAATTTTATCAATCTGCTGCCCAACAGTACTGATCGGGATGATTGCTTCTCTTGAAACGGGAGAGTCATCGAAACCAATAATCTTGTAATCATCAGGCAGACAGCCATACTTCTGAATCAGATGATTAAGCATAATATTGGCAAAGGTATCATTTGGAAGGAAGATACCTTTTGTTTTTCTTTTGTACTTAGTATCAATTGTTTCAAGAAGGTCTTTAAGGATCCGGGATGTTTCATCATAAGTATGTCCGGTATCCGTAAGAATCATTTCATGAGGAATGTTGTATTCCTTGCAGATATCAGAAAATCCTCGAATACGTTCATAGGATGGTGTCTGCTTGGGAATATCTGCATTGATATGGATCAGGATATCAGCACCTGTTTTGGCAAGAAGACTGGTTGCCTGCACACCACCCATATAGTTGTCTGTGTTGACACTGCTCACATACTGATCTTCACGCTCGATTGTTACGATTGGAATATTATAAGAAGCAAGTTCTATGGAAGGAATTGTATGACTCAGAATGATCATTCCTTCGATTTTGTATGCAAGAAGTTCCTGTATATATTTTCGTTCGGTTGATTCGTGATCATCTCCGGTGAATACGAGAAACTTATATCCGAAAGAGTCGTAGGTCTTCAGTATCTGATTCAGGATTTCTGAATAGTAGTGCATATAAAGGTTCGGAATAATGATTCCTATAAACTCTGTTTTTCCGTTCGCGAGTATTCTCGCGACTTTGTTTTCCTTATAGTTTAATTTTTCAAGAGCAGTTGCAATGATCTGCTGGTTTTCCAGGGTAAGAGAGTCCGGATTATTAAAATATCTGGAAATGGTTGTTTTGGAAAAACCGGTATATTTGGCGATGTCACTGAAAGTTATATTTTTTTTACCCATATCAGGTTCCTTTCGATAAAATAAAATTTTACCATGTTATAGTGAGAAGTCAATTACTTTTATGATAACAGTATAGCAGAAATTTCAAAACAGAACAATGAAAATAATCAACAGAAACGGTTAAGTAACCGGTTCTGTAAAAACTTTACAAAGTGGAGATATGAAATTTGTATAAAGCAATGAAATTGCGTATGATGGTTGACTTGATAGCATTGCTGTGATATTATCAAACCATAAAGTAACCGGTAACTTTACCGGTAACGTAGAACGAGCACAGGGAAAAGGAGGAGCACATGAAGAAAGCGAAACTGATTTTTCTTGCCGGTCTGGCTATGGCAGTCAGTCTTACAGGATGTCAGAAAAAAGAAGTAAAGCCCGGCGATGTGGCAGGATATGATGAGGGCGAACAGTATCTTTCAATCTGGGTCCACAGTATTGAGGATACTCTGGAAGGACAGGTTTACAGGGAATCTGTAGACAGCTTTAATGAGAAATATAATGGTAAATATTTCGCAGATATTGAATTTATTCCGAGAAATGACAGTGGAGGCGGTTATTCAGATAAGGTAAATTCTTCTGTACTGTCAGGAGGGCTTCCGGATGTGCTTACCCTGGACGGACCGAATGTGGCAGCTTATGCAGCGAACGGGATCATACAGCCACTTGCAGAGCTGACAGAGGAAGAAAGAGGAGAATATCTGGAATCCATTCTGGAACAGGGTACTTATAATGATAAGCTTTATGCACTTGGAGTTATGGAATCCAGTGTAGGTCTTTACTACAACAAAGATATTCTTGAAGAGGCTGGAATCGAAGTTCCGGATGCAGATCATCCGTGGACGACATCAGAATTTATGGATATTCTGGCTAAGCTGAAACCGCTGATGGATGAGAAGAATGGTTATCCGATCGACATGACATTCCCGGTAGGTGAAGCAAGTATTTATTATTATGCCCCATTTATCTGGGCAAATGGTGGAGACCTGGTAAGCGAAGACGGACTGACAGTGGACGGATATTTCAATTCAGAAAAGAATGTTGAAGTTATGAATTATTTCCACCAGATCGTAGAGAACAAATACATGTCCGAAGCTCCGATCGAGAATCTGTTTGAAAGTGGAAGAGCAGCTTTCAAATTTGACGGGGCGTGGGAAGTCAATACGATTTATGAGAACTATTCGGATGTGAATCTTGGGGTTGCACCTTATGTAGTAGGTGATGACTGGGACGGAGAGAGATATACACCGACAGGATCCTGGGCATTTGCAGCATCCTCAGAGACAGACAATATTGAAGGTGCAACAGAACTGGTCAAATGGATGAGTGGTGTGGAAAGTGGTGTAAGAATCTGGAATGAAGCAAAATCACTTCCGTCTACATACAAAGCGTTTGAACAGATTGATATATTCCAGACAGATGAAAACTACAATGCTCTGTATCAGCAGTTAAGTAAATACGGACACCCGAGACCAAAGACTCCTGTATATCCACAGGTAAGTACATCTTTCCAGCAGGCACTTGAAAGTGTTGGACTGGGCGGTAAAGATGCGCAGGCAGAACTGGATAAATCTGTAGAAAGGATTAACGCGAAACTGGAACGTTATACGAGAGAATAATGAAGAAAAAAGAATCAATTTTAGGGATGGCTTTCTTTGGGCCGGCACTGGTACTTCTTACGCTGTTTTTATTTCTGCCGATGGTGCTGACACTGGTGTTCAGTTTTACCGATTACTTTGCACTGAATCCGGATATGACACACTTTGTAGGCCTGGAAAACTATATAAACATTTTTAAAGACGAATTATTTGTAAAATCATTTTTTAACACGGTAAAATTTGTACTTATTATCGTACCGTGTCAGTGCATCGGAGCACTTGTTCTGGCACTTGCGATCAACAAAGTCACACATTGTAAGAAATACTTCAAAGTGGCATTTTTTATTCCGGTTGTTATGTCGCTGGCGGTTGTATCCACACTCTGGATGGATATCTACAGTCCGGAAGGAATCCTGAATACACTGCTTGCTCATCTGGGAATCAGTGCACAGCCATTTATTCACAGTGCGAAACAGGCACTTCCATCCATCGCAGTTATGAGTGTATGGCAGGGTGTCGGATATCAGATGATCATTTTCCTTGGTGGACTCCAGAACATTAACCCGGCGCTTTATGAAGCAGCTGAGATGGATCATGCAAGCGCATGGCAGAAATTTAAAGATATCACACTTCCGGAATTGAAACCACTTTGTGTGTTTGTATTTATCACGGTTACAATCGGTGCGTTCCGTATGCTGGTACAGCCGATGGTCATGACAGGTGGAGGACCGGATCACTCAACCTACACACTTGTATATGACATTTATGAAACCGGCACAATGAACTGGGAGATGGGACTTGCATCAACAATGGCAATTGTATTTACAATATTTGTTGTTATCCTGACGATCATACAGAATGTACTGACCAAAGGAAAGGAGGAGAAAAAACATGTTAACAAAAAAGCAAAAAACA
>UMII01029344.1_pt1 | contig 20682 bp, 15 predicted proteins | sample 1965731 | NCBI WGS metagenome assembly UMII01 (sample SAMEA4836118, study PRJEB28245) | human gut metagenome | biome: gut microbiome; material: fecal sample | place: Denmark | collected 2008
GCCTCGTGCTCGTGGAACTTGGCGTTGAGGATGGCATGCTTGATGCCGCGGCTATCGAGCAGGCGCGAGAGCTTTTCGGAGCTCTCGATGGAAACGGTGCCCACCAGCACAGGCTGGCCCTTGGCATGGCGTGCCTCAACGTCGTCGGCGACAGCGTTGAACTTGGCATCGATAGTGCGGTAGACCAAGTCATCGTGGTCCACGCGGATAACGGGCTTGTTGGGAGGAATCACCTGAACGGGGAGCTTGTAGATCTCGCGGAACTCGGCATCCTCGGTCAAAGCGGTACCGGTCATGCCGGAGAGCTTGTCGTACAGGCGGAAGTAGTTTTGCAGGGTGATGGTGGCGAGCGTTTGATTCTCCTCGCGCACGAGCACGCCCTCTTTTGCCTCGATAGCCTGGTGCAGGCCCTCGGAGTAACGACGGCCCTCCATGATACGGCCGGTAAACTCGTCGACGATCTTGACCTCGCCGTTTTGCACAACGTACTGCTTATCGCGATGGAACATGTACTGAGCCTTGAGCGCCTGCTGCAGGTGGTTGACCAGCTGGCCGGACAGGTCGGCGTAGATGTCCTCGATGCCCAGGCGCTGCTCGATCTTCTTCAAGCCGCGCTCGGTAGCCGCGATGGTGTGCTTGGCCTCGTCCATCACGTAATCGCCGGTCTCCTCCTGGGGTTCGACGGAGGCAAGCATATCGTGCTGGACCTCCTCGCCGCGCTCCAGGCCGCGCACGGCACGGGCGAAGTCCTTGTAGGTGCTCGCAGACTTGGTGCCAGCGCCCGAGATGATGAGGGGCGTACGCGCCTCATCGATAAGGATGGAGTCGACCTCGTCGACGATGGCGTAAGCGTGACCGCGCTGCACACGCTGACCGGCGCGCACCACCATGTTGTCACGCAGATAGTCGAAGCCGAACTCGGAATTGGTGCCATAGGTGACGTCGGCGGCATAGGCGGGCAGCTTGTCCTCGAGCGGCATGCCGTTTTGCAGCAGGCCCACGGTCATACCCAAGAAGCGATAGATCTTGCCCATCCACTCGGAGTCGCGCTTTGCCAGGTAATCGTTAACGGTAACGATGTGGACACCCTTGGCGGGAATGGCGTTAAGGTAGCCGGCAAGCGTGGAGACGAGCGTTTTGCCCTCGCCTGTCTTCATCTCGGCAATCATGCCCTCATGCAACGCCATGGCGCCGATGAGCTGCACATCGAAATGACGCATGCCAAGCGTGCGCTTGGAAGCCTCGCGAACGGTGGCGAATGCCTCGGGCAGCAGCGCGTCAAGCGTCTCGCCCGCCTCGTAACGCTCGCGAAACTTAGCCGTTTGACCCGTCAGCTCCTCGTCGGTCATCTTGACGAAATCAGGCTCGAGGCCGTTGATTTTTTCAACGATCTTCTCGTAGCGCTTAATGTCCTTGTCGGAGCCAAACGAGAGCAGCTTAGACATGAAACCCATAGACGGTGTCCTTTACTTAACCGAGCCAAATAAGCTCGATGAATACACAGCTGTCTTTACTTTAGCCATATTTGCACCTTGACAGAGTCATATATTGCTCCCCCACGTATAAACCATGCTCGGTATAGAGCATGCCGCAGGCGTATCATGTGGCGATCAGCCGCATGCAAAGCCGCACGTAGCAGACAAGCTCAAGCCAGGAGGAACAATGCGACCGATGAGACTCATCAAGCGTCAGGTAACCGACGCCGACGCAATCAAGGACATCGTAGATTCCGCGCAGGTATTGCACGTTGGCGCCATGGATGGCGACGGCATGTTCGTCGTTCCCGTGAACTACGGCTACCGGTGGCACAAAGAGCGCGACGGAGCGGAAAGTCTATCGCTCTACCTGCATTCGGCACGAGAAGGTCGCAAAGCCGAGGCGTTCTTCGCGGGCGGCAAAGGCGGCGTTCGCGTAGCGATCGAACTTGAAGAGGACCGTGGCAACATCACAGGCACATTTGCCTGCGCATACTCGCGTTCATACCGCTCCATCATGGGACCGGGCATCGTGTTTGCGGTTGATGATCCGGCAGAAAAGGAGCAGGCCCTTCGCCTCATCATGGCGCACGCGGCGCCCGATATGCCCTCCTCTGCCTTCATGCCCGATGCGCTCGCGCGCGTCGCGATCTTTCGCATCGATGTCGACACGCTCTCGGCCAAGGAGCGCGCACCCAAGCAATAGGTGAGACGCCAGCGCGAGGCAAACCCGCAACGGCTTGCCTCGCGTCCATTCTTAATTGCCGCTAGAGACCATCGGCGCGATAGCCGCCGCAAGATTGCTGACGGGCATCGTTTGCAACCAGATACGGCCCGGACCCGTAAGCACGGTGTTGAACAGGCCCTCGCCGCCAAAGACAATGTTCTTGGCGCCCTTGACCATTTGTGCATCGATTTTGACCGTCTCTTCGATACCGGCAACGTTGCCGGTATCGACGATCATCTGCTGTCCCGGGGCAAGTTGATATTCAACAAGGTCGCCGTCAATCTCGGCAAAAGCGATGCCGCTGCCCGTAAGCTTTTGCATGACGAAGCCTTCGCCGCCAAAGATGCCGGTCTTTGCCTTTCTATTAAAATGAACGCTCAGCTCAACACCGCTTTCGGCAGCGAGGAACGAGCGCTTCTGCAAAACCCAGCTTTTGTTAGGACCGATCTCGATCGGGACGATACGACCCGGGAAGCACGAGCCAAACGTGATCATGGCGCTACCGTGCGCGGTCCAGATGTTTTGAAACATGCTTTCGCCCGAGACGGCCTTTGAAAACATCTTGCCAAGCCCGCCGCCCGTGGTAGACATCTCCATGTTGGGGGTCATCCAAACCATGGCGCCGCTCTCGGTGATCATCGATTCACCATCGGCAAGATTGCCCGTAACAACCGGGAAGGTTCCTCCAAGAATCTTGTACTGCACGACATGCTCCTTTCGTTCGATGTCGCCCGACATATGGGGACAGACTATTGCATCTTGTTAATTATTATCGAGAACGTCCCCTTTATCTCAACCCCAAGACGGCGGCCTGGTGTCCCAAATCGGTGACCGTTTCCGGCTCTCACGCGCGCCTCCCTTAAAACGAGTGGCGGTAAATCACTCATTTTGAATCGAGTGGCGGATAAACACGCGCAATCTCGTCGATTTCCTCCTCAAAACGTTTCAAAAACCGCCACTCATTTAAAAACGTTTGAAAACCGCCACTCATCAGCCGCCGACTGTCAGCCGCCGACTGTCAGCCGCCGTGCATCAGCTGCCGATCATCTGACCCGTGGCAACGTCCGTTCGAAATAGAAAAAGGGCTGCGACCCACAGGATCGCAGCCCTCGTACGTGCACTTTGTTGCAAGCAGCAAATGCTACTCGGCAGCCTCGGTGGTCTCGGCCTCAGCAGCGGCCTGGTCGACCGGAGCCTCAGCGGCCTTCTTGGCAGCCTCAGCAGCAAACTTCTCGGCACGCTTTGCCTTCTCGGCAGCCTTAGCCTCAGCGGCAGCCTTGCGAGCAGCCTCGGCCTCGGCAGCCTTAGCGGCCTTAGCAGCCTTGGCCTCCTCAGCCTTCTTGAGCTGAGCAGCGGCGGCGCCACCGAACTTGTCGGCGAAGCGCTGGACGCGTCCACCGGTGTCAACGAACTTCTGCTGGCCAGTGTAGAACGGGTGGCACTCGTTGCAGAGCTCGACGGTAATCTCAGACTTGGTGGAGCGGGTCTTGAACACGTTGCCGCAGCTGCAGCGGACGGTGCACTCGACGTACTCCGGATGAATTCCTTGCTTCATGGCAGGGCTCCTCTGGAATCGCGTCCTGGTTTCCGACCAGGACTAGGGGTGTCTTGGTTTCCGACCAAGACAAGACAGCTTGCCTAGGATATCACAGACCCCATCGACCTCGCCAAGCCCACAAAAGCACCACGCCAATACTCGCGCACGGCACGCCCTGAGCCCGAGCCGCTCTCCCCCTTCCGATTTCCGCCGTGTTACCCGCGTGAATGGCATGTGTAAAGCGCGCCGGTACATCTATAATGGTGAGTATTGTTATCTCTGTGCGCGGCGCCGCGCCTTGCGCACACGTCGAAGGGACTCTCATGGCCGAGACCGCCTCCAACCGTATCGTCATCACCGTCCTGGGCGAAAACCGCCCCGGCATCGTCGCCGGCGTCACCCGCGTGCTGGGCGAGGCCAACGTCGACATCCGCGACATCACGCAGTCCATCCTCGAGGACATCTTCACCATGACCATGCTCGCAGACTGCTCCGAGTCCACGCTCGACTTCACCGACCTGCAAGAAGCACTGGTTCAAGCAGGCGAGCTCTCCGGCGTAACCGTGAACATTCAGCGCGAGGACGTTTTTAACTTCATGTACCGCCTCTAAGCCCTACGGTATTCCAACGACATTCAAACAGCGTCTTGCGAGAGGAGCCTCAACCGTGGCATATGACGCTAAAAAGATTTACTACCGCTTCGACGACTATCTGAGCCGCCTGGTGCTCGACTACGAGGCAAGCCGCCAGATCGACGAGGACAGCGAGCGCCTGTACCACGGTTTTCCCAATGCGCCCTACGACGAATCGCTCTTCGAGCAGCATAACGTCAAGCGCGGCCTGCGCAATGCCGACGGCTCCGGCGTCGTCGCGGGCCTTACGCGCATCTCCGACGTCCACGGCTACAACCGGATCGACGGTCGCGTCGTCCCCGACGAGGGCCGCTTGAGCCTGCGCGGCTACAGCATCGACGACCTGGTGAATCACGCCCAAGCAGAAGACCGCTTTGGCTATGAGGAAGTCGCCTACCTGCTGCTCACCGGCTCCCTTCCCAACAAGGAAGAGCTCGAGGGCTTTTGCGAGCGCCTACGCGCATTCCGTCACCTCTCCGGCGACTACATCCACGAGTTCCCGCTCACCACGCCCTCCAAAAGCATCATGAACACGCTGGCGCGCGCCGTCTTGCTGCTATACCGCTTTGACGCCGAGCCTGACGAGATTTCGCCGGAGCACGAGATCGACGTCGCCATGTCCATGATCGCGCGTCTGCCGCGCATCGCCGCTCTCGCCCACATGGCGCGTGTCGCCCAGCGCGAGGGGCGCATGCCGCAGATTCCCCAGCCCTCTCCCGACCTCTCCACCGCCGAAAGCGTCCTGCAGGTCCTGCGCGGCGGAAACGATTTCACCCATGACGAAGCCATGTTGCTCGATGTCATGATGATGCTGCACGCCGAGCACGGCGGCGGCAACAACTCGACGTTCGCCTGCCGCGTGCTCTCTTCCTCGGCAACCGACCCCTACTCCGCCTATGCTGCCGCGATCGGCTCCCTCAAGGGTCCGCGCCACGGCGGAGCCAACGCCAAGGTCGTTGCCATGCACGAAGATATTCGCAAGCATGTTTCGAACTGGGAGGACGAAGACGAGCTCGCCGCGTACCTCACGCGCATCCTCAAGCGCGAGGCATTCGATGGGTCCGGCCTCATCTACGGCATGGGCCACGCCGTCTACACGCTTTCCGACCCGCGTGCCGAACTCTGCCGCACCTATGCGCGCAGTCTTGCGCAAAAGAAGGGCCTGGGCGATGAGTTTGCGCTCATCGAGCGCATCGAGGGTCTCGCGCCGCAGCTCATGCGCGATGTCTGCGGCATCACCAAGCCCATCTGCGCCAACATCGACCTGTACACCGGCTTTATCTACTCGATGCTCGGCATCCCCGAGACGCTCTTCACCCCGATGTTCGCCGTTTCACGCATGGCAGGTTGGGCAGCCCACCGCATGGAGGAACTCTTCTGCGCACATCGCATCATCCGCCCGGGTTATCAATCCGTTTTGGACGATGTCACCTACCTGCCCATCGACAAACGTCAGTAGGCTTTTTCGCTTTGTCCTCCGAAAGGACCCTATGATTTTCTTTTCCGACATGGATGGAACGCTGCTCACCTCCGACAAGCGCATCACGCCCGAAACCTGGGCTGCGCTCGACGCGATTCACGATGCGGGCATGCAATTCGTCCCCTGCACAGCGCGTGCCTTCAACGGCGTGCCGGCGGAGCTTTTGGCGCATCCGTCCGTGCGCTACGTCGTGGCATCGAACGGTGCCTCGGTTGTGGACCTGCAAACGCAGGCCCAAATCCACGCCGTGCATCTCACGCGACAGCACGTGCTTGACATTTACCAGGTGGCCCGCGGCTATCGCGACATCACGTTCGACATCTTTTCCAATGGCGCCTGCTATTCTGAGCGGGCACGCTACGATCGCCTTGCCGAGTTCGCCGGCAAGCTCTCCACCTTGGAGTCGCTCCAGAGCAACCGCACGCCCTACGACGAGCCCTGCGAGAAGTTCATTGCCGAACACGACGATTTTGAGCGCATTACCATTTATTGGAAAAACGAGCGCGATGCCATCGAGCTCAAAGCCGCCTATAGCCAAGACCCCACGCTCGCCATTGTGCGCTCCGCGCCCAATAACATCGAGCTTTCCGACCCTGCAGCGACCAAGGGCGGCGCCCTTACCTGGCTGTGTGGGTACCTGGGCATCAATATTGCAGATTCGGTTGCCTTTGGTGACAACATCAACGACATCTCGATGATCGAAGCGGCGGGCTGCGGCGTGGCGATGAAAAACGCCGAGCCCGAAGACATCGCGGCCGCAAACCTGGTTGCCGACTACAACGATCGAGATGGCGTTGCCAAAGTGATTATGGAAAAGCTCGGACGGTAAGCGCCGCTGCCTTCTAAACCCAGATGCACTCAAAAGCCGCGGCTCAGCAAAATCGAGCCGGAGCTTTCTGCATCACTGCATGTTAACGACAACGCGTGGGTCCAGACGCCCCTTTTGAAACGCAAATGTGTGGCGGATAATCAAACGTTTTCGAACGAGTGGCGGATAATCGTGCATCCTGGCGTCACATTCGAGCTCAAAACGCTTCAAAAACCGCCACTCATCTAAAAATGATTGAAAAGCCGCCACTCGTCAGAATTATTTGGCGTCCAAACGCTATCGCAGCAGCCGCCCATAAGCGCCTACAAGAAAACGGCGGTCGCGAAACGAACCATTCCGCAGACCGCCGCATACATCGAGAAGCCTCACTTCCCCCTGCCGCTGTTGTGCTCGGCATCGGTGGCGTTGGCATAACCGTAGTGGCGCGCGATGTTATCCATGTTCGCAATGGCAAGGTTTACGCCGTTATGCCAGCACGAAATTGCATAGCGCTCGTAAATCGCGATCGTGCGGGCAGAATAGCTCTTGAGCTCGCCGCGCAGGTAGCTCTCAAACGAAGTCGAATCGGGCTTGTCGTCCTCGGAAAGAAGCGGGCGTCCGCCTTCGGCCATGCGCGGGAACAAAACGTTTGCCTGCGCCTGCCACACCAGGAAGAACTTGACGATATGTTCGATGCGCTCACACACCTCATACGGAAGGAGCGGAAGCTGAGAGGCGATCTGCTTAAACGCCGTGTCGTCGGTGTTCTCCATCATCCAGGCGTACTTCTCGGTCATTAAAGAACGACCAGTTGCCGAAGCAGTCGAGACATCATCAAGATACGACTCGAGAAGCTCGTCCGAATAGGTCTGCAAAAGCGAGGTGCGCATGATCTTGAAGGTGTCGGGGCGCCGCTGACAAGACGCAACACCGCCTTCGTTATTCACATGCAGGAAGTCCTCCCATTCGATGCGTACGATTGTGTCGATAAGTTCTGCTCTGGACATGATAGTCACTCCTGTCTCTAGTCGCACGGCATCGCGCACGGCGCCATTCCCGCCGCGGTGCCCAATGTCCTGATGGTGTTCACATGGTCAAGCAAGAAGACCGATGTATCATCCGTAAGTTCCTGACGCGCCAGCTCCGCCACGATCAGCGTGGCTGCATCGTCGAGTTCGTTTTGGAGGGCGCGCGCATTGCAAGTTCCAAGCGCACCCGTAAACGACCCGGCAGCGCGCAGATGCGCCGCAACGACACGGCCCAGCTCTCCGCAGCAGCGTTCGCACGAGGTAAGGGCCCATTTGTAGTACGGGCAAAAGCGATGCGACAGTTCGTGCACAAGCAGGCATGCGGCCTCGACGGCACGCGCATAGGCCAAGCAGCAGCCAGCTTCGTCGCCACGAACTGCAGCACGCACCAGGTTGTACTGGCCCGCTTGAGCAAAGTCCATGCATCGCTGCGCGATGCGCTGCAGTCGCACGGCATCGGGGTATCCCAAAAGCAAGCGCTCGCGTATACGCGAAAAATCGCCCGGCCCATCGTAAAAAACGTCGCCGTTCGTGGCTGCTGCGAGGGCGTGCTCGGGCGTACGTGCCCACTCGGCAAGCGTGCACGGACCCTCGGCACATCCCGTAAAGTACGCGTAGTGAGTTGCCACGGTCCATGCACCGGCCCTCCCTTGAGGAACCGGAGCATGGAATCCCAAGATGGGATAGCCGCAATAGTTCGAAGGAAGCGCTCGCATGATTTGGTCGGCGGAGGCGGCGAGTGTCTGCTCTCCGTCGCAGGCCCAAACGCACAGGGAAACGCCCCAGTCGTGATCGCGGGAGACGTCGTCATCAAAGCCAAAGCGATCCGATCCGTCACCCACGCTGCCTACGGCAATGCAAGAAAACGCCTCGTCTCCCAGGCCGCGGCGCAGCTCGGGCAAGGCCACCTTGGTGGCATATTCACGCGTCAGCTCAAGACCTTGCATTCAGGTCCCCCCGCACGCGCTCGATGTTTTGACAGACTATCGTATAGGCGCGCGATTCGGTACCGAACAGCTCACCTGCAATTTCGCGCGACTCTTCAAAAAGCTCAAGCGCATGCTCGGGCTCTCCTTGATCTGCAAGGAATCCCGCCACGTTGTTAAGAGCACTCGCGTAACTGGCGCTCACGCGGCCGTTAAGCTCGAGCGTCATAGCGCGTCCGCGCTCAAAAAGGTCTTTTGCATACGTGATATCGCCTGCGTGCCACAGACAGACACCAAGGTTCATAAGCGTTGTTGCAATAGAATTGGGATGCTGGGTGCCGGCAGCCGAACCCTCGAGCAGCGCCAAAGCGCGCTCATGACACGCGCGCGCCTCATCATAGCGGCCCTGGTCTTGGTAGAGCAGGCCGATGTTGTTGTAGCAGCTGATGGTACGCCAGTCGTCCTCGGGCAAGCTTGCCTGATAGATCTTAAGGGCGTGCTTGAACGTCTCCTCGGCCTTATCGAAATCCCTGCAGAGACGGTAAAGACCAGCCAGGTTGTTGACCGTCGTACCATACTCGGAATTTGTTTCGCCCCACGCTTCGCGCAAGATCTCCCCAGCCTCGATAAAGTGCTCGCGGGCATCGTCGTAGCGACCAAGATAGCGCTCGACCGAAGCGGCATCGTTTAAAGCAATGGCCAGATGCACATCCCCCGGCGCACAGACAGAGCGCGCACACGCAAGCTCCTCGCATGCCACTGGATACGCAAGGGCGTATTCACCGCGCATCATATGGGCCTGGAGCTGCTCCGTGATCCGATTGAGCTCCGTATAGTCCGGCTCGTCTGCATATCCCATAGCCGCATCCGTCCTCGAGCATTTGCCATAGCTGCTATGAGATTCTACGGGGAAGATGAGATTCCCCTTTGTGCACCCTGCCCATAGTTCTCGGCAGCGGTCGAGAGATGTCGGCGTACGGAGCTGCAATGAGAAATAAACAAGTTGCCAAAGGCTGCCGTGCAAGGCCCCGCTACGCATCCCTCCACGCGCAGTTACGCAGAAAGGCCTTGGTTCAGCAAAGCTGAGCCAAGGCCTTTCGAGTATGTTTGAGCATGGAGGGATGCGTATCGGGGTCTCGCGCGCCCAAGCACGGAAACTTACTTCTGCTCGTTCAAAATGCGGCGCATCTCGGCCTGAACGGCATGCTCGTAGTTGTAGCCTACCACGCGGTCGGCCACGGCCTTGAGGGCGGGGCGACCATTTGCCATGGCGCAACCACAGCCCACCATGCGCACGATCTCGTAATCGTTCATGGAGTCGCCAAAGGCCATGACTTCCTCGGTCTTGATGCCGTAGTGGCCCATGATCTGAGCGATACCCGAAGCCTTGGTCACGCCAAGCTGGAGAGCGTCGATCCATGCGTTGCCGGAAGGTGCAAACACAAATTTGTCGCCCAGCTCGCGCTGAAGCACGTACGCGTTATCCATCACGTTGCCGTCATCGCAAAAGATCGACGCCTTAAGGATATTCACCTCGGGATCGGGCAGATCCCAAATGCGCTCGGCGTTGGGGAGGTCTTTGTCCACCTCGCGCACGAACTTGCTCTCGTCGTCAAGCAAAAAGGACTTCGTACGGTCGAACAACGCCAGGTGAAGGTTGTCGAACATCCCAATCACGCGGGCAAGCTCGCGAATAGCAAGATGCGAGTACACCTCGCGATCGATCAACTTGCCGTCTGCGTAGACCTGCGCGCCGTTTGACGCCACGAAATCCATGTGGTCGCGCACCGGCTCGAAAAACGTGCACAGGCGATCATAGCGACGACCAGAGGAAACGGCAAAATGAACGCCCTTTTCGCGCAGGGCTTCGATAAGCTCGAACGTCTCGGGCGGAACCTTGCTGTGCTCGTCAAGCAAAGTGCCGTCCATGTCAGAAGCGATAAGTTTGATCATGCGAACAGGGCCTCCTAAACAACCTGTGCGATAGCTTTCTCTCACGCCAAGCATACCCATTTCTCATTACCGCCATATCAACAATGCACCCGCTTGCAACAATCGTCACAAGCGGGCGCACGCGAAAAAGGGGCACCGTTAGCGTGATGTCGAAGCTGCGTTAGGCAGAAATCAAACGCTCGTAAATCGCCTCGAGATCGGCAGCCGTCAAAGGCTTGATCGTATTTGCCGGACTGCCCGAATCGATAGCGTCCTTTGCCATCTTGGGAATCTGTGCACGGAATTCATCGACATCGATGCCATAGCTGGCAAGCGTAGGGATATTGAGCTTTCGCAGCAGCTTGGCAATAACATCGAGCAGCTCGTTTGCCGCCACCTTGTCATCGGCTGCAACAGACGCGCCCACCTCGCGCGCCACGGCGGCAAACTCCGGATAGGCTCCGTCCACCACGTAGCGCAGGCACTCCAGCATGATCATGGCATTAGAGAGCCCATGCGGCACATGGAAGAGCGCACCGATGGGACGGCTCATGCCATGGATAATAGTCACGCTCGCATTGTTAAAGGCGACACCCGCCTCGGTCGCGGCAATGGCCATCTGGGTGCGCGCTTCAACGTTTTCGGGCTCGGTATAGCACGTGTAAAGATGTGCCAAGATACGTTTGATGGCACTTATCGAGAAGGTGTAGCTCATGGGCTGCATCTTCTTGGACGTAGCCGATTCGAGCGCGTGGCACAAAGCGTCAACGCCCGTGTTTGCCGTGACGCTCGCCGGCGCCGTGCATGTGAACTGCGGGTCCACAATAGCAACGTCGGGCAAAACCTTGGCACCCGCAAGGAGCATCTTGATGCCCTGGCGCGTGTTGTTGATGATCGTGAACTGCGTGGCTTCCGAACCCGTACCCGCCGTAGTGGGGATGGCCACAAGCGGCGGGCGATCAAAGTCCAGGGCGACGCCCATCTGCTCGTCGATATCCCCATCGCAAGCAGCCATCATGGCGATGGCCTTCATGGCGTCGATGGGACTGCCGCCGCCAAGGCCCACGTACATATCGCAGCCCGATGCCTTGAATGCGGTGATTCCCGCCTCGATCATGACGTCGCTCGGCTCGCCCGTGATCTGGTCGAACACCTCAAAGCCAAGCCCCGCACGCTCAAGGGCGTCGGTTACCGTTTTGCAGTTGCCAAGCTTGACCACCATGGGGTCGGTCACCACAAAAGCCTTGGTTCCCAAACCGCGCAGGATGTCGAGCGAATCGTCGAGCGCGCCCTGCCCGGATACAATGCGCGAGGGCGTCAAAAACAAACGTGCCACGTGGTAGCCTCCTTACTGCATGACGACGGTCGTGCGGTAACCGCCCGGGATGATCGCGTTTTCAAAGGCCTGTTGAATCTGGTCGAACGGATACTCCTTATCAACCAGCGGTGACACGTCAATCTCGCCCGAGCCCAGCAGATGACAGGACTCCTTGAAGTCTGCAAACTCGCCCAGGAAGGTGCCGAAGATCTGCATCTTTCCGTAATGGATTTTGTTGGCGTCCACGCCCAACTCCGGCGCAGGATAGCCGGCGGCAAACATCAAAACCTTGCCATGTAGTTTCTTGAGCATAGCGAAGCCCTGCTTGTTGGCCGCCGCCGCGGCAACTGCCAAGATCACGGTGTCAGCTCCGCGACCATCGGTGCGCGCACGCACCTCCTCTACAGGATCGATCTTAGAACCGTCGATAACCTCAAGGCCAAGCTGTTCTGCCACGCGGATCTTTTTCTCCATGAGCTCGGAGACGATCACGCGAGCGCCCTTCTGCTTGGCAACGAGCGCATTGAGCACGCCCATGGTGCCGCCGCCAATGACCACCACGGTCTCGCCCTTTTTGATATCGAGCTTCTTGATGCCGTTGATCACCGTGGCGAGCGGCTCCAAAAAGCCTGCCTCGGAGGGACGAATCTTGTTCTCAAACTTATAGATAGACTCCTGCGATTGCACCAGGTACTCGGCACAACCGTCATAGCGGCCATAGTAGCCGTCGGGCCACTGAGTATCGTAAGGTTTCACACCGGGAGCCTCGGAGGTGCGGCCCTCGAGCGCCTCGGTAGAGTACGGGTCAAAGGTGTAGGAGCCACCCACGAAGTCGCCCACGGCAAGGCCGGAAACCCTCTCGCCCACCTGGATGATCTCGCCCGCCCACTCATGGCCAAACGTCATGGGCAGCGGCTTATTGGTGCGAGCACCGCTCCACAGGCCGTACTCGGACGTGCACAGGTTGCAGGACAAAATTTTGATGAGCACATCGTGCTCGCCCAAGTCGTGGATAGGGCGAACGACAATCTGCGCGTCGTGAGCGGCGTTGATGATGGCGGTACGGGTTTCGGTAACGATGGGTTTCATGGTCTCCCCTTTTCTTTTGAAGATGGTATCGAGGGCAAGCACGCAGACGTGGGGCAAATGGTATGTGTCCAGCAGTGGGACTAGATACGACCGGCGGAACCAAAGAGCTCCATGTAGTGCATGAGCTTCTTCTGGTAGCCGTTCTTGCAGCTGTCCTCCATAAGCTGGGTGATCTTTTTCTTGGCGTTCTTGAACTCGTCCTCGGTTACTTCCTCGGCCGTACCCTCATGAATGGCGATCTCGCGCTTGAGGGCCTGCAGCCAGGCCTCGCCCAGATCGGTATAGAGGTTGACCTTCTGGATGCCCGTCTTAACTGCACGCTGGAGATTCTCGTCGCCGGTGCCAGAACCACCGTGGAGCACAAGCGGAATCTCAAGGTCGCTAGCCAAGGTTGACAACAGGTCGAACTCAAGATGCGGGGTGCCCTTGTAGACACCGTGCGAGGTGCCCACCGCCACGGCAAGACAATCGACACCCGTGCGCTCGGCGAACTCGGCAGCCTCCTCGGGATGCGTGAGGCCCGCATCGCGCGTCGCCTCGTACTCGACGCCCTGGCCAACATGACCCAGCTCCGCCTCAACGGAGACGCCCACGGCATGGGCGATGCGAACCACATCGGCAACCTGTGCCACGTTGTCCTCGAACGAAAGCGTTGATCGATCGACCATCACAGAGCTATAACCGGAGCGAATAGCCAAGATGACATGCTCAAACGGGCCGCCGTGATCGAGGTTGAGCGCCCAGGGGATACGCGGATGCTTGGTACCGTAGTATTTGGCGATCATTCCCGTCTCTTCAATGCCCATGGCATAGCCCACATCAAGAATCACCGGGGAATCGAGCTCCTCGGCCGCGTTAAACGCCGCCTCGACGCTCTCCTTGTCAAACACGTTGGGGGCAGGCACGGCGTAGCCGCCGCGTTTTGCTTCCACCAGCAAGTCCTTCATGGGCTCGAGCATACGGATCAGTCTCCTTCGCCTCGTTTCGAACGGCCGCATTCCCCTCTTGCAGCGCAGCCGCGCGAGCACCTCTTTGCTCACCTGTGACTATAGAAATATATAGTTTTGATTGTAGAAACTGTAAAACTAGGCTCTGCAAACGGTCGAAATCCAACGCCAAATGGCTAGTTTCTCAAATTATTGTTTTAGAATTCAATTAATAGAGCCTTTTGTTTTGCAGAAACTATAATGAGAGACGTCAATCGTTATAGTTTCTAAACCAGGAGATCCCATGGAAGAACGCCGCCGAGCCATCGTGGAGCTCGTCAACAAGATGGGCAGCGTGTCCATCGCACAGCTTAAAGAGGCTTTCCCCGAGGTCTCCGAGATGACCATTAGAAACGACATCAAGGCACTCGACCGTGAGCACAAGCTCGTACGTGTCTACGGCGGGGTGCGCTCACTCGAGTTCGCCGTGGGCGCCGACGGCCTTTTTGACGTGCGCCGCAATCAAAATGTCGATGCCAAGACGACCATCGCGGAAAAGGCGGCAAAGCTCGTTCGACCCAACACCACCATCTATCTGGATTCGGGCAGCACGCTCGCCAAATTCGCCGCCGCGCTACCCGACGAGCACCTCATGGTCTTCACCTGCGGTATCTATAACGTTATGGAGCTCGGCCATTTTGACACCGTCGACGTGATCGTACCGGGCGGCACCCTCAACCGCTACAACATGTGCTTGCATGGCAGCCGCGCCATCCGCGAGATTCGCAAGCTGCGCTTCGACCAGGTTTTCATCGGCGCCGCCTCATACAGTAAAACGGCAGGGCTCTCCTGCGGCTCCGACGAGGAAGCCGAGCTCAAGCGCGCATGCCTCGAGCAGGCAGAACAGAAGGTCTTGCTGCTCGACTCAACCAAACTGGGCAAAATCTCGACGTTTGCCATCTGCGATATCGACCAGTTTGACGTCATCGTCACCGATGGCAACATGCCCGCCGATTTTCTCGAGCGTTGCACCGCCGCGGGCGTCGACGTCCTATAGCGCCGCGGCGACACCTAAACCCAACAGCAATGCAAAAAAGAAGCGGCGCCACCGATGTGACGCCGCTTCGCTATCGCAGCTCAAATAAGAAAAACCAAGCCCGTCCTTAGATCAACTTGAAGCCCTTGCGCTTGCCCACGGAAAGGGTGTCGCCCACCTTGAGCTCGGACGGATCGATGTTGTAGCTCTTGGGTGCTACGGCCTTACCGTTAATCTTCACGCCGCCGCCATCGATGTCGCGGCGAGCCGCTCCCGCGCTGGCAGAAAGACCAAGGTCCTTGAGCAGACCCGCAAGGTAGATCATGCCCTCGTCGTTGACGGTAAGCTCAACGTGCTTCTCGGGGAAGTCGGCGAGCTGGCCCTCCTTGAACACGCGATCGAACTCGGCCTGCGCCTCGTCGCCCGCGCCGGCTCCGTGGTAGGTGTCGCACAGGTCGCGGCCAAGGGCGCGCTTGAGCTCGTACGGGTCGGCAGAGCCATCGGCAAGGGCGGCGTCAATCTTATCGACCTCAGCGGGAGATAAGGAGCTGGCCAGACGGTAGTACTTGCCAATCATCTCGTCGGGGATGGACATGGTCTTGCCAAACATATCCTTGGGCTCATCGGTCAGGCCGATGTAGTTGCCGTAGGACTTGGACATCTTGCGCACGCCGTCGGTACCCTCGAGCAGCGGCATGGTGAGCGCGATCTGCGGCTCCATGCCCATCTTCTCCATAAGCTCGCGGCCGGCAAGCAGGTTAAACAGCTGGTCGGTGCCGCCCATCTCGACATCAGCTTTGATCATGACCGAATCGTAAGCCTGCATCACAGGATAGAGGAACTCATGCAAGGCAATGGGGGTCTGGGACTGATAACGCTTGGTGAAGTCATCGCGCTCGAGGATACGGGCAACAGTGAACTTGGAGCACACCTGCAGCAGGCCGGCCAGGTCCATCGACAAAATCCAGTCGCCGTTGTGCACGATGGTGGTCTTCTCGGGATCGAGGATCTTCATTGCCTGAGAGACGTAGGTCTCGGCGTTGGCCTCGATCTGCTCTTGTGACAGCTGCGGACGCGTTGAGTTCTTGCCCGAAGGATCGCCGATCAGCGCGGTACCGTTGCCGATGATGAGGGTAACGTTGTGGCCCAAATCCTGGAACTGGCGCATCTTGCGCAGCGGAACGGCATGACCCAGGTGCAGGTCGGGGGAGGTAGGATCGACGCCGAGTTTGATGTTGAGCGGCGTGCCCTTCTCGAGCTTCTTGCGCAGGTCTGCCTCGGGGACGATTTGGGCGGCGCCCGAGGTAATGATCTTCATCTGTTCGTCGACTGGAAGCATCGCTTCTCCTTTAAACGGTTATAGCGCCCTCGCCCCGATAGAGCGGTGCTGATTATGGTTGGTAACTCGTTGATTGTAGCGAAGACTGAAGTTTCGTGCGAGGTCATTTGCCCGACATGAGCAAGCTTCACGCCTCGCTGGCAGCGGCACATGCCGCAGCAAGAGTGTCGATGGCGCATTCGAGCTCGCCCTCGTCAAGCAACATGGCGTCGATGGCAAAGCCGCTCGCGCCAAAGCGCAGCAGTGCATCGACATCCTCGGTGCGATTGAGCATACAAGCATCAAAGGTGCGCGTGCGGCCATGGGCATCCACGCGAACCGGCAGGCGTGCGCCCGAAGCCTCCACCAGATAGCGTTCCTGCCGGCGACGCTCGCATGTACCGCAGGAATGCGAGCACGGGCCTTCGGCAGTAAGAAGGCAATGCTCAGTCACCATCAGCTGCGGATATCCGCAGGCAAGCATGCCAACGCGCACTCCCTCGTGAGCAGCACGGCACACCGCCTCACGCGCCTCGTCCAAAGAGAGCTCATCGGGCAGCCAAACGCAGCTCGCACCGCGCTGCCCAAACCACGCGGCGCTTTGCCCGTTGGTCGCCGAAAGCGGAGCGGCCACATCAAAAGGAACGTCCGTCTCCTTTGCCATCTGCATATGCGCGTAATTGCGGCAGATGACCTTGCGGGCACGACGGCAAAGGTAGCGCGTGCGCATCTCATCGATCATGCGCGCAGGCTCGTCGAGCATGACGGTAAGGTGCGGCAAGAGGTCTTCCCATGCATCCGCGTCTTCGTCAAGCGCCATCTGACGCACGACCACCTCGTCAACTCGAACGTCGTGAAGCAAGGCCGCCGCTCGCACGGGGGTGTCGACCGCCACGGAAAGGCAGGCGCCCCTAGCGGTAGGAACAGCAGGCTCAACCGACAGGCCCAAAGGCTCAGAAGCGCACCGACCGACATGCGCCGGTAGATAATCGGAAGAATAGGACTCCAGCTCGGCGCGCATGCGCGCAAGCGCGGCATCGGTGCGTTCCAGCACCTCAACCGAGCTAATTCGATTGACGATGCTCCCCACTTCGACCTTGCGCTTGCAATGGACGTCGATTACCTCGCCAGCCTTCGCATCGACAGGGCAGGGAACCTGCGGCCAGCGTTTAGGAACATCTGCCGGAGCGTCGGGGCCGGGCGTCGAGCGAATCTCAAGCATGTCACCCGCGCGCACGGCGTCGCACAGGTGAACGGAAACCTCCTCATACCGGCGCTCGACGAGCTCTCCCACGCGCAATCCCTGGTTACACGCGCGCTCGAAACTCATGAGCTCTGCACCCGAGGCTCCCCGCAGATACGCATCGGTAAAGCCGCGATTGAACGACATGCCCAGTTTGCGTTTGCATGCAGCGACAACATCGCTGTCCCACGAGCCCGCACCCACGGCGTCGAGCGCACGGCGATAGGCCCCCACCACGTTGAAGACGTAATCGGGGTTCTTCATGCGCCCCTCAATCTTGAGGGCCGAAACACCTGCTTCCACAAGCTCGCGCACATGATCGATCGAGCAGTAGTCGCGCGGACATAGCAGGCGCTCCCCCTCCTGCACGTTAACGGAGCTCCCCTCTCCATCCTGCAAATCGTAGGTAAAGCGACACGGCTGCGTACAGTCTCCGCGGTTTGCCGAGCGCCCCCTTCGCAAGGCGGACGCCGCGCACGCCCCCGAATAGCAGATGCAGATGGCTCCGTGGCAAAAAACCTCGATGGGCATGCCAACGGAGCATGCGCTCGCAATTTCAGGCAAGGAGAGCTCGCGCGAAACCGTGATGCGCTCGATCCCCAAGTGCTCACGCACATATTCGACACCCGCAGGCGACATGACCCCCGTTTGGGTGGAGAGATGAATCTCGGCATGAGAAATGGCGCGCCGGATTGCCCGCACCTGTGCGACATCGGCAACAATGAAGGCATCTGCGCCCGCGGCATCGGCCTCACGCACAAGGTCCAGCGCGGGCACGAGCTCATGTTCGCGCAGGTAGACATTGCATGTCACGTACACACGCACACCATGCGCATGCGCCAAGCGCACCGCGCGCACAAACTCGACGGGCTCGATATCTTTCGCACTCGCGCGGGCGTTGAAGGCGCCAAGCCCGCAGTAGACGGCATCGGCACCCGCGGCAACAGCCGCAAGGAGCGCATCGATAGAGCCCGCAGGGGCCAAAAGCTCTGGTAAGGGTCGATTCATGTTCACCTGGCTATCGCTTGCGAGGCATACCGGCACCAGTGCGTCCGGGTATGCAATCGGTCTGGAATTTAGCACTAATAAGGATACACGAGGACGATGGACGCGCTTTGCGCTAATGTGTCTGAGTATGCATGACCGTATGCTCTCGGAGCGCAATCGCGCCCCGTCACATCCACAGGAGGTACTCCATGGGTCCTCGCGAGCGACACGCACGCACCCGCGCCAAGACACATACCATCCCCATCATCTTGGGCTCGTTCTTCGGGTTCATGTTGATCTGCGGCATCGCCTTTGCCGTGGGCATGGTGGGCAATGTCTCGCGTTGGCTGTCCGATCTTCCGGACTACACCGACGCCAACGCCTACCTTGCCTCCGAGCCCACCACGATCTTGGATGCCAACAACAACCAGATAGCGATGCTCTATGTGCAAAACCGCGACAGCGTCACCGAAGACCAGATTAGCAAATACGTGCTTAAGGGCACTGTCGACGTTGAGGACGAGCGCTTCTACGAGCATAACGGCGTCGACTTTATCGGCATCGGCCGCGCCGTGCTAAGCCAGCTCTCCGGTCGCTCCGAGGGCGCTTCGACCATCACCCAGCAGCTGGTGCGTAACACCATTCTGTCTGAGGAACAGTTCGACAACACCATCGAGCGTAAGGTCCGCGAGGCCTGGATCGCCCTGCAGATGGAGAAGATCTTCTCTAAAGACGAGATCCTCACCATGTACCTCAACACGATCTACTACGGGCACGGCGCCTACGGTATCGAGGCCGCAAGCGAAATGTACTTCTCCAAGCATGCCAGCGAGCTCTCGCTCGCCGAAGCGGCGCTGCTCGTGGGCCTGCCCAACTCGCCCTCCTACCTCGACCCCACGGTGAACCCCGAAGGTGCCCTCGCCCGCCGCGACAAGGTTCTCGACAACATGCTGCGCCTGGGAACCGTCACGCAGGAAGAGGCCGATGCTGCCAAGGCCGAGCAGCTCAAACTCAACGTTTCGGGCATCAGCGAGTCGGGCACCATCGCCTACCCCTACTTTGTCGACTACGTGCGCAGTCTGCTTCAGGAGCAGTTCTCCACCGACGTGCTTTTCAAGGGCGGCCTGACCATCAAGACCACCATCGACCCCACGATCCAGAAGGCAGCAGAGGATGCGGCCGTCCAGCAGCTCGTTGACGCCGGCGCCGACGAGCTCGACGTGGGCATGGTCGTCATTGAGCCTCAGACCGGTTATATCCGCGCCATGGTAGGCGGCCGCGACTACTACGCCAACGACAGCCACATCAACCATGCCACCTCGCGCCGCGCAGTGGGCTCGACCTTTAAGGGCCTCACGCTGGCCGCCGCCATCCACGACGGTATGAACCCCAACATCACGCTCAACTGCACCTCGCCTATGAAAATCGCCGATGGCTACACCGTGCAAAACTACGGCGGCACCAACTACGGCACCAAAACCCTTGCACAGGCAACGGCGGTCTCCTCGAACACGGGCTACGCCCAGGTGGCCCTCGCTATCGGCAACGACAAGATCATCTCCATGTGCAAGGACCTTGGCATCGATACCGAGGCCGCGGGCATGGATCCTTCCGTTCTCTCGCTTACCCTGGGTGCCATGGCACAAGGCATCACCCCGCTTGAGATGGCAGAGGCCTATGCGACCTTCGCCTCGGGCGGGCAGCATCGCAATGCCGTTGCCGTAACCGAGATCACCTCGCGCTCGGGCGCCACGCTCTACAAGCACGAGGACAAGTACGACCAGGTGCTCACCACCGGCGAAGCTCAGGCCGTGACCAACGTGCTCAAGACCGTCATGCAAGGCGGCGGCACGGGCAGCTCCGGTGCCCTCTCCGTCAATCAGCCTGTTGCCGGCAAGACCGGTACCGCTGGTGACGCTGGCACCACCAGCGACATCTGGTTCTGCGGCTACACCCCGCAGTACTCCGTCGCCATCTGGGCAGGCCGCTCCAACTCCAACGCCGCCATCACGCGTTGGCACAACACGCAGATCACCTTGCCTATCTTCCGCAAGTTCATGAATACGGTTCTTGCCGGCGTTGCTCGCGAGGAATTCCCCACGGGCGAAACGCCTTCCTATAAGGACAACTCCTCCTGGACCTTCGTTGGCGGCAGCGCCAAGAAAGACGATGAGGAGGACGAGGAAGAAGAGGAAGAGCAGAGCCCCGAGGAGACGGAAG